>Ga0307378_10003694_pt1 | contig 22243 bp, 13 predicted proteins | sample UN1MG_FD_202238 | JGI IMG/M metagenome (GOLD analysis project Ga0307378, IMG submission 202238) | Soil microbial communities from Risofladan, Vaasa, Finland - UN-1 | ecosystem: Environmental > Terrestrial > Soil > Coastal area > Acid sulfate soil | place: Finland: Risofladan, Vaasa | collected...
GCGATACCGTACAAGACGCCCTGGTGCGTCCTGGGCTTTCTGCACGGGTGCATCCTGCTGGCGGGGGTGGGGGCGGTGGCCCTGGTCCGGTGGGTGCCCACGCGGCCGCTCAAGGCCGTGGCGTGCGTGGCGTTGGCGGCGTTGGCGGCCCACCTGGGATGGCAGGCCTACCGGGCGAGTTTCCGGTTCGCGGCTGACCAGCGGAACCCCTACGTCTATGCCCACACGTTGTCCGACGCGCTGAACATCGTGCGGCGCGTCGAGGAGGTCGCCTCGGTCTCGCCCGACGGGCACGACATGATGATCAAGGTCATCACCCCCGAGAACTACTGGCCGCTGCCGTGGTACCTGCGGCGATTCAACCAGGACCACGTCGGCTACTACCACGAGGTGCCCGTCGACGCCGACGCCGCCGTCATCCTGACCACGCCCGACGTCCAGGAGGCCCTCGACCGGCGCCTCAAGGGCACGTACAACAAGCAGAGCCTGCACGCCCTGCGGCCGGGCGTGTTTGTGCCCATCTATGTCGAGGAATCGCTGTGGGCGCGGCTGGTCGAGACGTGGTCGGCCCGGCCGGGCCCGGCGGCGAAAGGCGGCACGCCGTGACCCAGTTTACGCAACTCATCTCGGCCGACACGGCCGCGGGGCAGGGGGCCGAGGTCCACCGGTTCGCGCACCCGGCCATGGGGGCCGTCTTCGAGGTTTTCATCGCCGGCAAGCCCAACGAGTACGCCGGCCACGCCGCCGGGGCGGCCTTCGAGGAACTCGACCGCCTGGAGGCCGAACTCAGCCGATTCATCCCCGCCAGCGACGTCTCGCACGTCAACGCCGTCGGGGCCCAGGGCCCGGTCCGCGTCGGTCTCGACACCTTCGCCTGCCTCGCAGCCGCCGCACGGGTGGCCGCCGACACCGGCGGCGCGTTCGACGTGACCATCGGTCGCCTGCTGGAACTGTGGCGGCCCACGGACGGCTCGCCCCCGGCGCCGTCGGCCCAGGCCCTGGCCGAGGCCCGCGATTGCACCGGCATGCACCTGGTGACGCTCGACGAGGCCTGCCACGCCGTGGGCCTGGCCCGCGATGGCGTGCGGATCGATTTGGGCGGCATCGGCAAAGGATACGCCGTCGACCGGATGATGGACCTCGTGGCCGAGTGGAGCGTCGCCCAGACCCTCATCCACGGCGGCCAGAGCACGCTCCTCGCGCGCGGCCGGCCGCCCGACAAGGACGGCTGGACGGTCGCGCTCAGCGACCCCGCCGGCAAGACGCTCGCCGCGGTGTGCCTGCGGGACCGGGCCCTGAGCGGGTCCGGGTCGCCGCCGGGCGGCCGGCATATTGTGGACCCGCGGACCGGCCGCCTGGCCGAGGCCAACCTGGGGGCCTGGGCCCTTACGCCGCAGGCCGCCCTGGCCGACGCCCTCTCGACGGCCTTCCTGGTGATGTCGCCGGAGGAAGTCGAGGCGTACTGCGGCGGTCACCCCGACGTTGCCGCCATGGTGCTGACGGCGGAAAAGGGTGGCGGCAAGGTCCGGCGTTTCGGAAAATGGGACACGACATCTTAGCAGGTTGGCGCGGCGGGTACGGGGACCCGCCGCGCAAACACGCGGTCGTTTAGCCGTCGCCGGTACGGCGACGGGGGCTGGGCGCGGATTCCGGCGGCCGTACCGGCCGCGGCTAAGCGACCGCCTGCCGCGCTAACACGCAACGTCAACTACGGTAGGAGACCGAACATGCAACCGAACGCAATGGTCCTGATGGTGGCGGGTCTGGTGGCGGCCGTGCTGTGGGCGGCGCCGTGCTACGCGGGCGGCCGCGACGATGAGGCCGACGACGGCATCATGGGCGAGTACGTCGGCAAGTGGCGACCGGCCGACGGCGACGCCGTCGACGCCGAGGCCAAGGTCATCGGCGAGGGCGACGGTAACTTCCGGGCCGTCATCCTGAACGCCAAGGATCCCAGCACCCGCCTCGGCGAGGTCAAGGGCAAGGCCGGGGGCAAACGCGTCGAACTCGTCGGTAACCTCGGCGGCGCGACCGCCAAGGCCACGATCGAAGGCGGCGAGATCATGGTCGCCAAGTCATCGGCCGGCGAGTTCGAGGGCAAGTACACCCTGCGCAAGTCACCCACCGAGGGCGCCAAGCCGCCTGCCGGTGCCATCGTCCTGCTGCCCTATGAGAAAGGCCGGAAGACCCAACTCGACGAGTGGCAGAACGCCAAGTGGGAAATCCTGGACGACGGCAGCGTCCGCGTGAGCGGCGGCAACAACCAGACCAAACGCAACCTGGGCAGCGGCACGCTGCACCTGGAGTTCCGGTGCCCGTACATGCCCAAGGACCGCGGCCAGGGGCGCGGCAACAGCGGCGTGTACCTCCACAGCCGGTACGAGGTCCAGGTGCTCGACTCGTTCGGCCTGGCACCGAAGGACAACGAATGCGGCGGCATCTACAGCGTCGGGTCGCCGAAGGTCTGCGCCAGCCTGCCGCCCGGACGCTGGCAGACGTACGACGTCGAGTTCACCTCGCCCGAGGTGGCCGACGGCAAGATCACCAAGCCGGCCGTCCTGACCGTCCGCCACAACGGCATCCTTATCCACGAGAACGTGAAGGCCGACCACGTGACGACGGCCGGCGTGGGCGGGCCCGTGGTGGCGCCCGCGCCGCTCATGCTCCAGGACCACGGCAACGCCATCCGTTACCGGAACATCTGGTTCGTCGAGAAGAAGGACTGATCCGCCTCCGGCTCTGTTACACCTCAAGTGAAGGACAGCCGGGTGGCATGCCCACAGCCCTGCCCGCCTTGGGCGGGCCGCCTTTGCGTGGGCATGAAAGAGGTGGCTGAAGCCCCGCTGCGCCTCCAGGACCACGGGTGCCCCGTCAAGTTTCGCAACGTTTGGGTTGCGCTGCCCGCGCGGGGCAAGCCCCGCGGCTAACTCGCGCGATCGTAGGCGTGCCACGGCTTGGCGTTCATGCGCGGCGGCGCTGCCCGGCCTTACCGGTCGTCTTTGAGTGTGCGTTGGATGGCGCGGAGTTCGGCGATGGTGTGCCCGGCGCCGCGGGCGGGGTGGAGGCGCGAGTCCCAGTCGCATCGCCATTCCACGGGGAACTCGACGACGCGGTATCCCTTCCGGACGGCCCGCAGCAGGACCTCGATGTCGAACATGAACCCGTCGGTCCGGCAGGCGGCGTAGAGTTCGCGTCCCACGTCGCCGCGGTACACCTTGAAGCCGCACTGGGTGTCGGTCAGGCGTCCCGGCACGCCCATGGCCAGGCCAACAACCTTGCGGAAGAGCCAGGAGAGCGCGCGGCGGTAGAGGCGTTGGCTGCGGCGCAGGACGCTCTGGGGCAGTTTGCGCGACCCGTGGGCGATCTCGCACTGGCCGGCGCGGATGGGCTCGATGCCGCGCAGCGCGTTCTCGAACGGCACGCACAGGCCGACGTCGGCGAACATCACCAGGTCGCCGCGCGTCCCGCCCATGCCGGCGCGGATGGCGTGTCCCTTGCCGCGGTTGGGCGTGTAACGGATGACGCGTCGCTCGACGCCGGGGGGTACCGTGGCGGCCTCGGCGGCGGCGGCGGTTCCGTCGGGGCTGCCGTCGTCGACCACGATGATCTCGCCCGTCAGGCCGTGCTCCGCCAGAAAGGCGCCCGCGGCTTCCACATCGTGGGCCACCTTGTTTTCTTCGCGGAACGCCGGAATGACGATCGAGAGGTCCATGGAGGGGCGGATCAGCCCGGCTGAGACTCCTTCTCGTCGCCGCCCGCGTGCGGGCCCCACAGCGGGTGGTACCGTCTGGCCCAGGCGGAACTGGCGCGGCCCCAGACGATGGCCCCCAGGCCGCCCGGCTTCGCGAGCGTCGTGACGTACGCGTGCCAGATGGTGGCGATGACGAGAACGAGCGTCGAGTAGCGGTGGACGTGGTACATGAGGTGCTGGCCATACTGGCCGAGCAGCGGCACCATACTGAGGAGCATCGACAAGAGGGCCACGAGCGCCAGCAGCCCAGCCATCCAGAAGTAGATCTTGCCGTTGGCGTTGAACCGTCCGGCGGGCAGGTCGCCCCGGGTGGAGCAACATCCGCCGGCGCGCATCCAGCGGCCGTCGTGTGCGGCGAAGGCGTGGTCGGCCGCCCACGTCAGGAGCATCACGCCCACGCACACCGAGAAGACCGCGCCGCAGGTCGTGTGGATCATCAGCGTGTAGCCGCTCATCGGTCCGTCCCATCCGATGGCCGCCCAGAAGCCCGTCAGCGCCAGCACCAGGAACGTCGCCAGCAGCGCCGCGTGGACCAGCCGTTCCCACAGGTTGTACCGGCGGACGCGGCGCTCGCCGTGACCGGGATGCGGCTGCCGGCGGGCGACGAGTACGTAGTGCAGCGGACACGCCAGCACGGCGCCGCCGATGCCCAGGACCGAGAGAATCTGAAAGAGGCTCATGCGTTTATCCCACTCAGGCAGGCCCCGGAGGAGCCTTCTTGCCGGCCCAGCGGAGCATCGCGGCAAGGCCCATGAAGACGTACAGGACCAGCACGGCTGCCATCAGGCCGGCCGTCGTGAAGCCGACCACCTTGAACATCGGCCGGAACATGTACGACATGGCCCAGGCTTGGAGCTGGAGCTCGTCGCGACCCTGGAACTCGTACATCGCCATGACGACCGGCGCCCCGATCCGGGCCGGCGAGGGCACCTCGACCTCGCCGAAGGCGACGGGCGCCCCGAAACCGTGGCAGTCGGTGCATCCGCCCACGCCGAGCGACTGGCCGGCCGCCCGGACGTTGTGGGCGATGGGCCAGGCCGCGGGCCGGGCGGCCTCATGGTCGCCGGCGGCCAGCGTGCCGTCGGCCGCCAGGCGGTACAGCCGGCCCTGGCAGACGTAGCCGAACTCGGCCTTGGCGTCCTTCGCCTTGAGGGCTGCCAGGACGGCCGCGATGCGCTTGGCCGTGAGGCGTTTCTTGGGTTTCTCCGCGACGGGCGCCGGCGTCTCGGCGGCGGGCGCGGCAGGGGCGTCGCCGGCATCGCCGGGCTCGCCGGGTTCGCCGGCGTCGGTCTTGGCGGACTCGGGCTTCTCGGGCGCGGGTGTTTCGGCGGGTGGCGTGGCGGCCGCGGGCTCGGCCGGGGCGGCCTCGGCCTCGTCGTCGGTCAGGTCGGCGGCAAAGGCGTCCTTGGCCATCTCGTAGACGGCGTCGGGCGCCAGCGGCACGACCTTGTCGGCGTCGATGCGGCACCAGAAGGCCGGCCAGATCATCCGTTGCGGGCCGATCGTGCCGTCGTAGTCGCGCCGGGCGTATACCGGCTCGACGATGTACGGCATGGCGTCGGGGCCGCGGTGAGGGCCCTGGAACTCAATCAGGTGGGCCATCGACGTCTGGACGCGGCGGGTCGTGCCGGTGGGGTACGGCCCCGAGTGGCACGTCGTGCACGCCAGGTGCTCCAGGTGGATGGTCGGCAGGCCGACGTGCTGGGGCACGGGGGCGCCCAGGCGTCCGCCCATGGTGTTCGACCCGGCGACGGCCGACTCGGCGCCGAGGTGGCATCCGCGGCAGGTGAGCGTGGCCAGTTGCGGGTCGGTCTTGCCGGCGGGTTCGCCCTCGTAGTTGCGGGTCGTCTGGTGGTCGAGACCGTTGCGGTGGCAGTCGGCGCAGGCCAAGCCGGCCCGGGTGTGGACGTCTTCGTCGGTCTTCCAGGGCTCGGGCGCCCCGGGGCCCACCTGGACGCTGCTATGGCAGAAGTAGCATCGGGCGTTGGGCGGCCGGGCGGGCAGGTCGAAGAACGCGCGGCCCTTGGAGTCGAGTTTCGACTCCTGGTACGCGACGCTCGGCGCCCGCTTGGCGGCCCGTTCGTCCTCGGGCCCCATGAAGGGGTCGTAGGAGGGCGGCATGCCGGCGGCGGCGCCCGAGACGGTGGCGAAGTCGGTGCAGGCGGCACCGGCCCACATGAAGTTCTGGCCGGCCACCTGGAGGTACCACTCGATGTGGTCGTACGTGGCGGCGCCGCTGTGGCACGCGCCGCAGTTGATTTCGAGTTTGCCGGAGACGAGCCACCGCGCGGCGGGGTCCTTGACGGCGGTTTCCTCGCCCGGTCCGCCGCCGGGCATGTGGTGGCCGAACATCAGGCTGAACGTCCAGGGCGTCATGCCGATGTCGGCCGGCCGCCAGGTGTTGGGCCACGCCCGGTACGACAGCGGTATCTGCGTGCCGGTCCGTGGGTCGGTCAGGATCCACGGTTCGCCGGGGCGGCCGGGGTCGACGGCGGGGTCGGTGGCATTGGAGTGCCAGCCCTTTCGGACCTGGGCGTAGTCGTGGCACTTGGTGCACGAGGTCCGGTACGAGAAGGGCAGGACGGGGTCGTCGTCGGGCTTGACGGGGTTGTTCTCGGTGTCGAGCAGGGGGAGCCAATGGATGAAGGTGGCCCGGCTGCCGGTGTGGTGCGTCAGTTTGCTCTCGGCGGCGGTGGCCGGCGCGAGTCCGGCGGCGAGCACGATGGCCGCAACCGTCAGGGCGACGGCGGGGCCCCGCGCGCCTCGCCGGGCCGCCGCGCGGCAAGTCGATGGGCGTGTCATCGGTGGCCTCAAACCTTGAAGTCCTCTTCGGTGAATTCCAAGGTCTTGCGCGCCTCGACGGCCTCGTTGGCCTTGAGGCACATGACGGCGGTCTCGTACGCCACGTCGGCCGGGCAGTTCAGTTTGCCCTTGCCGCGCACCGCGTCGAAGAAGTTCGCCAGGTGCGCCTTGTGGTACGTCTCCTCGACGTCGATGTTGAACATGAAGGCGGTGGGCGGCACGGACTTGTAGACGCTCATGATGGCGTCGGCGGCGGTCTTGGGTTCCTCGGTCTTGGCGGCCGGGTCGGGGACTTTCAGGATGTAGCCCTTGTCGACCCACGGCTGCCAGGCGTGTTTGCCGTCCTTGGCGGGCAGGTGCCCCTCGGCGTACACGCGGCACTGGGTGGGCGACTCGGAGATCGTGAGGGTGCCCTCGTCGCCCATGAACGACTCGTAGTAGCCGCGCGCGCTCGTGGTCGACAGCGTCTGGTAGAACGCCCGGACGATGCCGTGGGCGGTGGTGAACTCGTAGATGGCGAGGATGTTGTCGTAGAGTTCGTATTCCTTCCAGTAATCGGTGCCGCCGCTGGCCTGGACGGACTTGGGCTTGCCGTCGATGAACCACGGGAAGACGTCGACCTGGTGGCTGCCGAGGTCCTCCATGGGTCCGCCGCCGTACTTTTTGAAGAACCGCCAGTTGCGGAACTCGAACATGTTCTTGAAGCCGTACTTCTGGAGCGCGGCCTCTGGGATTTCGTACTTGTCGGGGAATCCCTTGGGTGCGGCGGCGGCGGTGGATCGGTTCCACTGGCCGTAGATGTGGGTGATGCGTCCGCAGAGTTTGGCCTCGTCGAGGAGTTTCTGCTTGGCCATGATGTACCGCGGGTTCGAGCGGCGTTGGTGGCCGATCTGGAGGAGTTTGCCGGTTTCCCTGGCCGCCAGCACCATCTGCTTGGCCTTCCCGAGGTCGTTCGACATCTCCTTCTCGCAGTAGACGTGCTTGCCGGCCTTCAGGCACGCGATGGCGTGCTCGGCGTGCATGAAGTCGGGCGTGGCCACGATGACGGCCTGGATGTCCTTTTCCTTGTCGAGCATGTCCTCGTACTTCTCGTACACGTTGACCGTGTGGCCGTAGGCCTTGAGGCGGCGCGACGTGTACCGCTGGCTGTATTCCCAGATGTCGCAGACGGCCTTGAACTGGATGCCCTCGATCTTGATGACCTGCTCGATGAGGACTCGGCCCTGGGTGCCGGCCCCGAGGATAGCGATGTTGAGGGGGGCCGCGCCGGCATCGGCGGCCCGCAGAATCGTGGGCGCCATAACGAGACCGGCCCCGACGACGGCGGTCGATTTCAGGAAATCGCGCCGGTTAACGCCCGTGCTCGAACGGTTGGGTTGGGAGTGGTTCATCGGCCTTCGGACCTCCACTAGGGGTTCGCTCCGCATTCGTGTCGCCGGTCGCCATCGCCGACGACCGGAGGCGGCTATTGTACCGGTTCTCCGGAAAATGCCAAGCACTCTCCCGTGAATATTGACGGGCCGGCCGGCGTTTCCGTCACTATAAACCGCCACGCCGCGCGGCCGTAACGGTCTTTCCCGCGTTGCTGCCCGTCGCCGCGGCGGCGGGTAAACGAAGGCGTTCCATAGGTATCTCGTCGGGCGGGACGAAATCACGCGGGGTGCTACTGGCGGGCAAGCTGCCAGCGGCACCCCGCACCCGTGGCTTACGGTGTTACTTCGCCAGTTTGGCGGCGGTGGCGTTGAAGTATTCGACGCACTTGGCGATCTCGGGCACCGAGTTGTCCCAGTTGTGCTCGTATTCGATAGAGAAGGTGCCCTTGAACCCCTGTCGCTTCAGTTCCGTCAGGATGGCCTCGACGTTGGCCTTGCCGGTGCCCCAGGGCACGTCGTGGCCGCCGCCCATCTGGTTGAGGTCCTTGAAGTGGAACGAGACGATGCGGCCTTCGAGTTTCTTGACGGCCTCCAGCGGGTCGATGCCCGACCGCATCCAGTGTCCGGTGTCGGCGCAGGCGCCGATGCGTTTGGAGTGGCCCTTGGTGTTCTCGAGGACCTTGTCGGGGTTCCAGTAGTGCGACGGTTTGGGGTGGTTGTGCAGGGCGACGTTGATCTTATATTCCTCGCACAGTTTATCGAGGGTGTCGAAGGCGTCGTCGCCGGGCTCGGACACGATGGTCGTGATGCCGACCTTCTTGGCGAACTCGAAGACCTTGCGCGACTCGGCCTCGTTCTTCGAGAGGCCCACAACGCCGTAGTTGACGATGGTGATGCCCTTGGACTTGGCCTTGTTGACCATGGTGGCGATGTCGGCGTCCGACATGCCGTGATCCACCTTGGCGTCGCTCTCCTTGCTCAGGCGTTGGCCGGGATAAATCTCGACATATTTCAGACCTATCGATGCGGTCTTGTCGACGGCCTCGGAGAAGGTGAACCGGTTGAAACTGTAGACCTGCGTGCCCAGCCGCCAGCCCAGTTTCACGGCGCCGGCGTCCGAGACGGCCTTGGCGGGGCGGGGCGCGGCGTACAGGCGGACGCCCACGTCCCGGGCAGCCGCTTTCTTCGGCCCGCCCGCCTTCTTCAGCAGGTCCTCGGCCTCCTTGCGGACGTTCTTGTCCTTGCTGACGTCCAGGACCTTCTGCATGGCGTCGCGGACGACCTCCTTGCCGTGGCCGCCCAGGTTCTTGGCGATCTTGACGGCGGCGGCGGCGGCCTCGTTCTGGAGGTCCTTGTCGTCCAGCGCCGGCAGCACCATCTGGAGGGCCTCGACGGTCTTGACGTTGCCCAGGCCGCCCAGGACCTGTTTCTTCTCGTCGGGCCGCTTGGCGGCGGCCATGGCCTCGGCGTACATCTTCAGTTGGTCGGCGGCGGCCACGTCCTTCAAGCCGGCCAGGCGGATGTACCCGCGAAGCGCCAGCACCTGGTGCGTGGCGTTGGAGGCCGTCTTGGCGATGTCCAGCAGCGGCGGCGCTGCGGCGACGTCCGGCCAGTCGGCCAGCGACCGGATGGCCGCGTCCTGGACGCCCGCGTCGGCGTCCTTGACGGCGCCCGAGACGGCGGCGAGGGCCTCGGCCCCCCCGGCCCGCGACAGGGCCCGGATGAGCACGGCCTTGGCCTTGGCATCGGCGCCGCCCACGGCCGCCAGGATGGCCTTGACGCAAGGCCCCTTGTCGGCGGCCCGGGTGCAGATGGCCCCGAGGGCCCGGCCGGCGGCGTCGCGGTCGGCGTCGTCCTTGGCCTGGCCGACGAGTTTCACGAGGTCGGGCGCCGACTTCTCGTCGGCGAGAACCTCCAGGGCCTTGATCGATTCCTGGCGGATGCCGCCGTCGGCGTCGGCGGCCGCCTTCAGCAGCGCCGGCACGGCCTTGGCGGCGCGGCGGGCGCCGAGGCTGCGGATGGCCTCCTTGCGGATGGGGGCGTCGCCCTTTTCGGCGAGGCCGAGCAGGGCGTCGTTGACGTCGGCGGCGGGCAGTTGGTCAAGGCTGCGGCGGGCGTCATTGGCCAGGGGCCCGCCGGCGGCGGCCAACTGGGTGAGCATCGGCAGCGTCGAGGCGTTGCCCAGCCGGCCCATGGCCATGACGGCGGCCTTCTTGACGGCCTCGTTCTCGGCGCCGGCGGCCTTGACGACGGCCGGCAGGGCCGAGGCGTCGCCGCGCGTGGCCAGGTCGTCGAGCAGCATGGCCTGGGTGGGCGCGGGCAACTTCGGCAGCAAGTCGACCAGGGCCTTGGTCGTCTGCGGGCCGGAGACCTCTCGGAGGAACCGGAGGGCGGCGGCCTGCATCTCGGCGTCGGTGCCGGTCAGGATTTCGGTCAGCAGGGGGAGGGTCTTGTCGCCTCCGGCCGCCACGATGCCTCGCAGGGCCGCCATCCGGACGTGCTTGGCCTCGGTGGGCTTGAACATGTCCTGGTAGATGGCGGCGGCGTCGGCGTTCTTCTTCTCGGCCAGCAGGCGGTCGGCGCACAGCAGGTACGCGTCGGCGATGACGGCCCTGAGGCGGTCGTCGGCGCCGGCCCGGGCGGCGGCGAGGGCCTTGACGGCTTCGGATCCGCCGATGCGGCCGAGGGCCCCCGCGGCGGCCGAGGCGGTGGGCACGTCCTTGTTCTTCAGCAGGCCCCCTAGCGCGCCGAGGGCCTTGGCGTCTTGCCGCATGCCCAACGAGTTGATGATGCCGATCTTCTGCTCGGGGCTGGCCTTGCCGATGGCGGCGCGCATGGCGGCGGTGGCGGCGTCGTCGGGTATGCGCTCCAGGGCGTAGCGGGCGATGTCCGAGAGTTCCTTGTCGAGCAGCAGGGCCGTCAGGGCGGGCACCTCCTTGGCGGTGCCGACGATGCTCAACTGGCGGCAGACGAACCGCTTGGCGTCGGGCGTGGCGTTGGACCCGAGCAGGCCGGCCAGCGTGGCCCGGAGTTTGTCGCGCTCGGGGCCCTTGGCGTCGCGGACGGTGTACTCAATCAGCGTCAGGTGCTCGCGGTTCTCGCCGAACTTGAACTTCGGCAGGTCTTTGAGGGCCTGGTCGAGCGTCGGCTCGGCGGCCGGCGCCGCGGCGGTGAACCACGCGCACAGGGCGATGAGGGCGATCAGGGCGACGAGTGTTCCTCTGCGGCGACCCATGGTTGGGCTCCTTCTTCTATCTGGTAGGTTCGGCGGGTCCCCCGGGGGCCCGCGTGGTCCGTCGGCCCGCTCTCCAGTCGCGGTCCATTCTCGTTAAAGGCAAGCGCGTGGGTCAACCCGTCGCGCGGCCTGGGGCCGCGTCTACAGGTGCCACGGGCTCCGCATCGGCCGGTTGACGTAGGCGCTGGCCTCGTCGTCGCCGATGAATCGTTCCTTGTCGAGGTCCCACTTCAGCGGGCGTTCCATGAGCAGGGCGATGATGCCGAGGTGGCAGAACGAGGCGGTCCGGTGTCCGTCCTCGGCCGGGGCCACGGTGGGCCCGCGCGTCTGCATGGCGTAAATCCAGTCGCCGTGGTGCCCGCCGCGGCTCTGGTGGTAATGGATCTCGTTGGGGCCGATGACCGACTTCAGGATCTCGGGCCGGCTGGCCGTGAGGTGCCCGCCGTGGATGGCCACGAAGATCCACCCCTCGGTGCCCTCGAACCGGATGCCTCGCTGGCCGCTCGACTCGCAGATGATCTGGAGGCCGCTCGAGTACTTGTACTCGATGTGGAAGTGGATGGGCACGTCCCAGAGGGTGTCGTTGCGGAACTTGCCCTCGGTGGCGACGATATCGACCGGCCCGGTCAGCAGCGGCCCGGCGCCCCAGAGGGCGATGTCGTTGACGTGGGCGCCGCGGTCGGTCAGTTCGCCGTCGGAGTAATCGAGGATCCAGCGGAAGTTGAAGTGACACCGCTTGGGCGTGTACGGTTCCCACGGTGCCGGGCCCAGCCACATGTTGTAATCGAACCCCTCGGGCACGGGCGTGGGCGGGGCGTCGCCCTGGGGGGCCAGGCAGTGGGCCTCCATGGGCAGGTACGTCCGGATGGTGTGGAGGCGTCCGATGCGGCCGTTCCGGACGAGTTCGCAGGCGACGCGGGCCTGGCCGGAGCGTTCCTGGGTGCCGGTCTGGAAGACGCGGCCGTAGCGTTGGGCGGCGTCGGCCGAGGCCCGGCCGTCGCCGATGGTCGAGGCCATCGGCTTCTCGCAGTAGACGTCCTTGCCGGCCTTCATGGCCCAGGTCGAGATGAGTCCGTGCCAGTGGTCGGGCGCGGCCACGAGGACGGCGTCGACCTCGGGCCGGTAGATGACGTCGCGGAAGTCGGCGAACTCCATGCACCCGCTGTACGTGCCGCCGGGCGCCGACTTGCCGTAATGCTGGTTCACCCAGTCGCGGTTGCCGTAGCGGCGGCCGCGGTCGGTGTCCGAGACGCCGACGACCTGAACCTCGTTGTTGTTGGCCAGGCCCCGCACGTGTCCGCCGCCCTGGCCGCCCGTGCCGACGATGGCCACGGCGATGCGGTTCGACGGGGCGGGGCGTTCCTCACCCATGACCGACGACGGGACGATGTACGGGCCGGCGAGCGCTGCCGCGGCGGTCTTCAGGAACAGGCGCCGCGTAACGGGGTGATGGCTGGGCATCCCAAGTCCTTCCTGGCAATGGCGTTTCGCTACAGGGCCCACGGGCTCCGCATGGGCCGATGGGTCATGGCGTTGGCTTCGGGGTCGTTGATGAAGCGTTCGGCCTCGAAGTCCCACGTGAGCTTGCGCTGCAGCTGGCACGCGATGAGCGTCAGGTGACAGAAGGTGGCGGTGCGGTGCCCGTCCTCGGCCGGGGCGACGGTGGGCCCGCGGGTCTTGATGGCGTCGAGCCAGTCTCGGCGGTGGTCGCGGGGCCGGCTGAAGTGGATTTCGCCGGGGCCGATCTGCTCCTGGAGGAGCGACGGCGGGTCGGCCTTCAGGGCCCCCCCGTGGATGGCCACGAACAGCCAGCCGCGGTCGCCCTCGAACTTGATGCCCCGCCGGTCGCCCGTGATCTGGCACACGACGTCCGGCGGCGCCTGCTCGCTCGAGACGATGAACCGGATGCCGCTCGCGTACGTGAACTCGATGTTGTACTTGTACGGGACGTCCCAGAGCGGGTCGTTGATGAACGTGCCGCGCCCCTCAATGGTGGCGGGGCCTTTGAGGAACGGCTCGGCCGCCATCAGGGCGATGTCGTTCGTATGGGCGCCGCGGTCGGTCAGTTCGCCGTCGGAGTAGTCCATGATCCAGCGGAAACTGCCGTGGCACCGCCTCGCCTGGTACGGTTCCCACGGCGCGGGGCCCAGCCACATGTCGTAGTCGAACCCGTCGGGCACCGGCTGGGGACCGGTGGCGCCGGAGTGCTTGTCGCCGGTGGGCAGGAACGTCCGGATGGTGTGGATCTTGCCCAGCCGGCCGTTCTGGACGAGTTCGGCCGCGAAACGGCAGTTGTCGCGGCTGCGTTCCTGGCTGCCGGTCTGGAAGACGCGGCCGTAGCGGTGGACGGCGTCGGCCGAGGCCCGGCCGTCGGCAATGATGGAGGACATCGGCTTCTCGCAGTAGATGTCTTTGCCGGCCTTGGCCGCCATGATCGAGACCAGGCTGTGCCAGTGATCGGGCGTGCCGATGACGATGGCGTCGATGTCGGGCCGGTCGAGCAACTCGCGGAAGTCGGCGTAACTGGCGCACCCGGCGTACGTGGTGCCCTGGGCCTTGGAGTAGTGCTGTTCGATGGCGTTCTTGTTGCCGTCGCGTCGGCGCTTGTCGGTGTCGGCAACGGCCAGGACCTGGGCGTCGGCGTCCTGGAGCAGCGACTGCATGTGCCCCCCGCCTCGGCCGCCCACCCCGATGCCGCCGACGCCGATGCGGTTGGCCGGCGAGGGCCGGACGTCGCGGCCCAGGGCGTCGGATGTGATGACGTATGGTCCGACGAGGGCAGCCGCGGCCACGCTCTTCAGGAGTCCGCGGCGGGTGATAGAAACGTTGCGACTCATGGCGTCTCCTTGGTCAGCCGACCGACAAGGACCCGGACGGGCGGGGTGCCCTGTGCCAACGCTACCGTACTGAACCGCGCCCGCCGCAACCGGTGTCGCACCGAACCCCTCTGGTACCGTCGTTGCGGCAGTGTAGCAGAGGGGCCGGGCAATATCAATTTTCGCCGGAAAAGCAGCGCGGCCCGCCACAGGCGGGCCGCGCTGCTCAGCATCGCTTAGTGCCGCTTTTCACGCCTGCTGTGCCCCGACGGCGGGCATCTCCAGGGTCCGGCTCTGGAGGCCGATCTTCGCCAGGATGATGTACAGGACGAAACCGACCACGAAGGCCGCCACGGGCGGGCAGGGCACCTTCCCGGCCAACTGTTCCAAGCCCGGGATCTTCGCAATGAAGTCGGCCGCGCCGACGGCGAAGCCCAGGACCCACGAAATCCAGCCCGCGGGGTTGAAGCCCGACCGCGGCCCGGCCCACTTGCGGCCGGACAGCAGGTAGTCGGCCATCATGGCGCCGCACACCGGGCCGAACGAAGCCCCGATGATGGTGAACACGCCCATCGCGTCGCTCACCCAGCCCATGACCACCAGGACGATGGCGGCGATCGCGCCGAGGCCGCACGTGATCAGCGGCCTTACGTTGGGCAGCGTGGTCTTGAAACTGTTGGCCGCGATGAACGCCGAGAAGCACGCCGGCGGGAAGGCCGCAATGGCCAGCAGGTACATAAAGACGCCGGCCGTCTGTTTCCCGACGATGGTCTCCATGAGAACGGTGGGATCCATGACGGCGCCGCTCGTGATAATGCCGCTGCCGTACGCGCCTGCGACGACCAGAATCGCGACGCCGCCGGCGAACACGGTGGCGAGGGCGATGCCGACCAGGCCGCCCAGGTGCACGTCCTTGGCGTTGCGGTTGTTCATGCCGAAATCGGCACCGGCCGCACCGGCCGTCGCGAAGAAGCCGACGACGTACGTCATGATGAGCGCCATCACCGCGAAGGTCGTCATGGCCGGCTGGACCGTCGTGCCCTCGGGCGCGGACGTCTCGCACGCCGCGATCAGGGCCTGGCTGTCGAACGTGCCGACGCCGCCGATCGTCGCGACCAACAGGATGACCAGGATGGCCAGCGGAATGAGCGGCAGGAACGTCGCCACGCGGGCCACGTACTTAATGCCCTTGACGCCCATGAAGGCGCCAAGCACAATCCAGACCGAGGACACGACGAGGTGTGGCACTGAGCCCATCGCCTTGCCCTGATCGGCAACGGCGAAGAACGGAATGACCAGCAGCAGCCCCGCAAAGAAGCCGTTCACCGCCAGCCAGCCGAACTGGAGCAGGCCCATCAGGAACCCCGGCATCAGGAACCCGCCCTGCGCGCCGTACGTGGAGGTGCCCACGATGTACAGGGGCAGGCCGGTCTTCATCCCCAGCATGCCGGGCACCAGGTAGAAGAGGAAGTGGCAGACCAGGGCCGCCGCGATCAGGCCGAGAAGAGCCACCCCCACGCCCTGGGCCAGCGTGCCGCCGGCGAACTTGCTGTATCCGTTCGCGCCGGCGCCCATGGGCACCTGGCTCCAGAAGACAAACCAGAGCATGATCCCCGCATAGGTCTGGGCGGTGTTCTTGTACCAGGGGGACCGGTTGGCGGTCGGGTTAGCCACAGCCGATGCCAGGTAATTCGGCAATTTCCCGTTGGCCATCGTTGTTCCTTTCGTATGCGAGTGACCGTTGAGTGATGTGTCGGGCTGTCCGTCCAGCCCTCCGCGGCGCCCACCCGGGCGTCGCGGCCCCGGGAACAAGTCGCGACACGCCACTTCTACCCGTGCCGTGCGGCAGGTCAAGAGAAAAACGCCCCTGCGACCGCACCCGGGTGCGGCAACGTTTTCTGGCACGACTGGATCGCTGAACGGCGGGGCCGCCCGCGCCGGCGTAGCGCGGGGGTTTATCCCCCGCGCCAGACGCCTTGACCATGTCGGGTGCGCGGGGGGTAAACCCCCGCGCTACAACGGCTCCACGTTCGCCAGAAAAATCTGGCGCACCCCCGCACCCCCCGCACCAGGCATTCTATGGACGCGGGCTTTGCCGGCACGTATCATGCGGGGACTTCCGTATAACCTCCATATGGCCGGAAACGGCGTCGTGGTGGCCCGCCCAAGGCGGGCAGGCACCGGGGAGGTCGCCGGGCGGCATTCGGAAACCAGTCCAGCACTGAGAGAACCGCAGGGAGAGCCGGCACATGGGCGCGAAACGGCGGAGGAAGCGGCTGAAGCGGTCCGATAGTTTCCTGGGCATCCACTTCGACTTCCACGCGGGCAACGACTGCAAGCACGTCGGCCGCAACGTCACCCGCCCGATGGTCCGGAGCATCATCGAACGCGTCCAGCCCGACTACATCCAGTGCGACTGCAAGGGGCACCCCGGTCTCTCGTCGTACCCCACGAAGGTGGGCTACCCGGCGCCCGGCTTCGTGCGCGACCCCTTGCGCATCTGGCGCGACGTGACGGCGGCGCGGGGCGTGGCGCTGTATCTGCACTACTCGGGCGTCCAGGACCACGAGGCCGTCCGTCGGCACCGGACGTGGGCCCGCGTGGGGCCCGACGGCAAACGCGACAAGCACAACACCTCCGTCTTCGGCCCGTACGTCGATGAACTCCTGCTGCCGCAACTCAAGGAACTCGCCGACGCGTACGACGTGGACGGTGTGTGGGTGGACGGCGAGTGCTGGTCGCTCGAGTCCGACTACGGCCGGCAGGTGCTGGCGGCGTGGCGGCAGCAGACCGGCCTCAAGCGCGTGCCGCGCAAAATCACCGACAAGCACTGGCTGGAGTTCGCCGAGTTTTGCCGCGAGGGCTTCCGCCGGTACCTCCGCCATTACGTCGACGAGATGCACGCCCACCGGCCGGACTTCCAGGTGGCCAGCAACTGGGCGTTCTCGTCGTTCATGCCCGAGCCGGTCTCGGCCGACGTCGACTTCATCTCGGGCGACTACTCGCCCCACGACAGCGTGAACTCGGCCCGGCTGGAGGGCCGGTGCATGGCCCGGCAGGGCAAACCGTGGGACCTCATGGCCTGGAGTTTCCGCTGGAAGCAGGGCGAACGGTGCCCGACCACCAAGTCGGTCGCCCAACTCCAGCAAGAGGCGGCCATCGTCCTGGCGCTGGGCGGCGGGTTCCAGGCGTACTTCCAGCAGAAACGCGACGGGTCCATCTACGACTGGCAGATGGACGTCATGGCCGAGGTCGCCAAGTTCTGCCGCGAGCGGCAGCCGTATTGTCACCGCGCCCAGGCCGTGCCCCAGGTGGCGCTGCTGTACTCGGGCGCGGCGTACTACCGGATGGGGCCGGACCTCTTGAGGCCCTGGAGCGGACAACTGGAACCCATGAAGGGCATCCTGCGGTGCCTGCTCGACCTCCACCAGTCGGTCGAGATTACGATGGAGCACCACCTCTGCGGCCGCATGGACGAGTACCCGATTATCATCGTGCCGGAGTGGGAGTACCTGGAGCCCGGTTTCCAGAAGGCGCTGCTGGCGTACGTCGAGGGCGGGGGGAACCTGCTTCTCATCGGGCCCCATGCCGCCGCCCAGTTCGCCGACGCCCTGGGCGTCACGTTCAAAGGCCGCGCCGAGGTCCGCGACCAGTGGCTCGAATACAAGGGCGCCCTGGCCGGCATGAAGACGCTCTCGCGGCACGCGAGGCTCAAGGACACGGCTCGCGGCGTCGGCGGCCTGTACGCCGAGAACGATTTCAAGGGCACCCCGTTTCCGGCGGCGTCGGTGGCCGACTGCGGCAAAGGCAGGATTGCCGCCACGTACCTCAACCTGGGCGAACGGTACAACCAGGCCGCCACCAGCGTGGCCCGCAGCCTCCTGGCGGCGCTCGTGCGGGAACTCTTCCCGTCGCCCATCGTCCAAATTCAGGGGGCCGAGCCCGTCGACGTGACGGTCAACCGCGTCAAGGGTGCCCTGGCCGTCAACCTGGTCAACACCGCCGGTCCGCATGCCGACGAGCGGGTCCACGTCTTCGACCGCGTGCCCCCCGCCGGGCCGCTGGAGGTTAGCATCCGGACGGGCGTGCGGCCGGAGCGGGTCATCCTCCAGCCGGGCACGCGGCACGTGCCGTTCCGGTTCTCCGATGGCACCGTGCACCTGGTGCTCAAGCAACTCGACATCCACGTGGTCATCCTGATGGACCTGCCCGACGACGGAAGGAAGCCGGAGTGAGACGCGCGAGGTTCGGCTTGGCGGCGGCCGCGGCGGCGCTCGTGGGTTTGGTGTGGGCGGCGGCCGGGTCGGCCGAGACGATCGTTCGCGTCGGCGCCGGCAGTTTCGCCACCGTCCTGCCGCCGGGCGCCCGCGAGCCGCAGCCGACCATCTACAAGACGCCGACCGTGCGCGGCAAGATGCCCACCACCGACTGGTGGAGTTCCCTGGCGTGGATGCCCCTGTCGGAGCGCCAGTACCCCCATCCCCTCGCCGTGCGGGCCGTCGCCAAGGGCCTGCGCGTCTACTACCCGGGGCCGGACATCAAGGGCACCCCGGCCGCCATCTTCGCCTTTCTGCCCGAGCCGGGCGGGGACGACCTGGTCGTCGGCCACTCGGCCTGCGAGACGTTTGCCGAGGCCCGCGTCGACGGGTTCAGCGACTGGTTCGTCCGCGCGGCCTTCGGCGACGGGACCAGCCGCATGGTCGTCTCGTACGGGCACGGGTCGCCGTTTGTCTACGCGGTCTACGCCGGGGGCGGCGCGCGAGTCACATTCGCCCAGGCGCCGACCGTCTGGTCCGGCGGCGCCGGCGACGCCGTGCTGGGCGTGACGGTCAACCGGCGGCACTACGGTCTGTTCGGCCCGACGGGTTCGACGTGGACCGGCCTGGGCACGACGACGCTCACGAACTCGCCCGGCGGCAAACCGTACTTCGCGGTGGGCCTCCTGCCCGAGGCCTCGGCCCAGGCCCTGGCGCTCGTGGCGCGGTACGCCTACGCCCACGTCACCGACACGAAGGTGGCGTGGAAGTACGACCCGCGCTCGTCGTCCGTCGAGACCACGTTCACCTTTACGACGAAATTGTGGGAAGGCCGGGCCGACGGCACGCTGTTCGCCCTGTATCCGCACCAGTGGCGACACACGGCGGCCCCGCTGACCCCGTACCGCTACGATTCGGTGCGGGGCGTCATGAAACTCGCCGCCGGCCGGTCCTTCGCCACGCGGATGACGTTTCCAGGCGTCCTGCCCGCGCTGCCCGCCGAGGGCGACTGCGACAAGGCCCGCCTCGACGCCTACCTCGACGAAGAGGCCAAGGCCCGGCCCGGCGGCACGCGAGACATCTACTGGGAAGGCAAACGCCTCGGCAAACTGGCCTCGCTCGTCCCCATTGCCGAGCAGACCGGCAACGAGGCCGCGCGGCGGGCGATGCTCGACGACATCCGCGCCCGGCTCGAGCACTGGTTCACGGCGGCCGACGCGCGCGGCAGCCTGAAGTCGGCCGGCCTCTTCTACTACAACGACCACTGGGGGGCGCTCATCGGGTACCCGGCCGGTTACGGCAGCGACACGGCCCTGAACGATCACCACTTCCACTACGGGTACTTCATCAAGGCGGCGGCCGAGGTGGCCCGCAGCGACCCGTCGTGGGCAGCCGACGCGCGGTGGGGCGGCATGGTCCAGGCGCTGGTCCGCGACATGGCATCGCCCGACCGGGCCGACCCGCAGTTCCCCTTCCTGCGATGCTTCGACCCGTACGCCGGGCACTCGTGGGCGTCGGGCAACGCCAAGTTCGGCGATGGCAACAACCAGGAATCCTCGTCCGAGGCCATGAACGCCTGGGCCGCGCTCGTCCTCTGGGGCGAGGCCACCGGCCACACGGCCCTGCGCGACCTGGGCGTCTACCTCTACACGACCGAGATGGAGGCCATCGACGAATACTGGTTCGACGTGCGCGGCGAGAACGGCCGGCCGGGGTACACCGCGTCGGTCGTCACGATGGTCTGGGGCGGCAAGGGCGCCAACGGCACGTGGTTCTCGGCCAACCCGGAGGTGGTCCACGGCATCAACTGGCTGCCCATCCACGGCGGGTCGCTGTACCTGGGACGGTACCCGGAGTACGTCCGGAAGAATTACGACGCCCTGGTCCGCGAGAACGGCGGGACGCACTGGGACCAGTGGGCCGACCTGGTGTGGATGTACCGTGCGCTCGACGACCCGGCCGACGCCGCCGCCCAGTTCGACGCCGCCGGCGCGGCGTTCAAGGCCGAGGCGGGCAACTCCCGGGCCAACGCCTATCACTGGATCTGGAACCTCAAGGCCCTCGGCCACGTCGACCGGACCGTGTGGGCCGACGTGCCCCTCTACGCCGTCTTTCGCAACGCTGCCGAGCGGACCTACGTGGTGTACAATAGGCGCGACCGTCCGCTCTCGGCGACGTTCTCCGACGGCACCAAGGTCGTCGCGCGGGAGAGAGGTTTCGCCGTCGTCCGCCGGCCGGTGACCGCGGGCGCCGGCCAGGGAGTACTGCCATGAAGCGTCTGCCGTCCGTACTGGTGTGTGCCACGATGTTGGCCCTGTTGGAGACCGCCTGCATGTCCGCCGCCAAGCCCGTCGGAACCGAAACCGTGCCGCCGCCCGCGCCGCTGGCGCCCGTGCCCACGCCGCGCCAACTGGCCTGGTTCGAGCGCGAGATGATTGCGTTCGTCCACTTCGGCGTCAACACGTTCACCGACCGCGAGTGGGGCACGGGCAAGGAGGACCCCAAGATCTTCAATCCCACCCCCCTCGACGCCCGCCAGTGGGCCCGGACGTGCAAGGCGGGGGGCCTCGCGATGATCGTCCTGACGGCCAAGCATCACGACGGGTTCTGCCTGTGGCCGAGCAAGTATACCGAGCACTCGGTCCGGTCGAGCCCGTGGCGCGGCGGCAAGGGCGACGTCGTCCGCGAACTGGCCGACGCCTGCCGGGCCGAGGGTCTCGACCTTGGCGTCTACCTCTCGCCCTGGGACCGGCACGAGCCCTGCTACGGCGACTCGCCGCGATACAACCAGTATTACCTGGGCCAACTCACCGAACTCCTCACGGGGTACGGCAAGGTGTCGGAACTCTGGTTCGACGGGGCGTGCGGCGAGGGGCCTAACGGCAAGAAGCAGGTCTACGATTTCGAGGCGTACTGGGCGAAGGTGCGCGAACTCCAGCCCGCGGCCTGCATGTTCAGCGACGTCGGGCCCGACGTCCGGTGGGTGGGCAACGAGTCGGGCTTCGCGGCCGACCCGAACTGGTCGATGATCGACCGCGCCCGCATGGGCCTGGGCGTGCCGAACAAGGACCAGACGCACGGCCGCATCGACGGGCCCGATTTCGTGCCGACGGAAGTTAATACGTCCATCCGGCCCGGGTGGTTCTACCACGCCGCGGAAGACGGCCGCGTCAAGTCGCTCGACCAACTGCTGGACCTCTACTACGCCTCGGTGGGGATGAACGGCGTGATGATGCTCAACATTCCACCCGACCGCCGTGGCCTCATGCACGAGAACGATGCCGCGCGGCTGGCCGAGTTCAAGGCCGTCGTCGACGCCACCTTCGCGCGGGACCTGGCGCGCGGCCGGCCCGCCGCCGCGACGAACGTCCGCGGCAAGGCCGACGCCTACGGACCCGCCAAGGCCCTCGACGGCGACCCCCAGACCTACTGGGCCACCGACGACGGCGTCGTGGCGGCCTCGATGGAGGTGGACCTCGGCCGGCCCACCGCCTTCAACCGCGCCATGATTCAGGAGCACATCCGCCTGGGCCAGCGCGTCAAGGCCTTCAAGGTCGAGGCGTGGGACGGCGCGGCATGGAAGGAACTGGCGCGCGGCCAGACGGTCGGGCGCAAGCGGCTGTTGCGGTTTGACGACATCGAGGCCCAAAAGGTCCGCCTCGTGATTGACGACGCCCGGGCCTCGCCCACCATCTCGGTCTTCGGCCTCTTCCGGGCGCCGCCCAAGTAGCGCCGGGTGCCACTGGCGGCTTGTCCGCCAGTGTTCCGGACGCGGGTGGCATGGTCATCCCGAAGGGTGACCATGATCCGTTTCGGTGCGTGCCTTTCTCGATGCCGCCGGCGGTACCACAAGTCTTGCGCGGTCGGTCTCCCGACCGACCGCGAGAAACCACAGCCGTGCGCGGCAGGATGAGGGAAGTGCCCACACATCGTACCCCCTTGCGGATGGTGTGTGAAGGTGTTTGAAGAGGAGTTGGTCGAGGAAGACGGGGGCCAAGAGGGGGAGGAAG
>Ga0307378_10003695_pt1 | contig 22241 bp, 19 predicted proteins | sample UN1MG_FD_202238 | JGI IMG/M metagenome (GOLD analysis project Ga0307378, IMG submission 202238) | Soil microbial communities from Risofladan, Vaasa, Finland - UN-1 | ecosystem: Environmental > Terrestrial > Soil > Coastal area > Acid sulfate soil | place: Finland: Risofladan, Vaasa | collected...
GAGACCTCCAGTGTCCCCCGGAGACGTTCCACCGCCTCCCTGCGGCGCGTCGGGCTCACCATTTTCCCTTGAGGGTTTCCTCCAGGATCTGTTTGTCAAGCGTCAGCTCCGCCACCAGCTTCTTGAGTCGAGTATTCTCGTCCTCTAACTGCTTGAGCCGACGCATCTCCGTAACGCCCAGACCGGCATACTTCTTCTTCCACCGATCGAACGTCGCCTCTGAGATCCCCAGCTTCCGGATGATCTCCTCCACGGCGACGCCACCCTCCGCTTGGCGAAGGGCAAAGGCAACCTGCGCTTCCGTGAACCGCTTCTTCACCAGTCCATTCTTTCTTCGAGACACCACATCTTAACCAATTCTCTCGCAGTCAGAATGGACCAAGATTCGGGGTGCAGACCACTCTCGTGCAATGATCCGGTCTTCGACATTCTTACCGGTTGACTCGCAGATTTGCTGTAAGTACAATGCCAAGTTAACAAGCAGTATCTGCCAAGCATTGTAGGGGCGAGCCGCCAGACAGAAGTTATCGACGGTGTGGATCGGCTCGCCTCCGTTCACGAAAGGACGAGGCATGACCTCTCGCCAGCGGTTGCAGGCTTCCCTCAACCACCGCGCACCGGATCGGGTGTGCGTCGACTTTGGCAGCACGGCCATTACGGGCATGCACGCCTCGGCAGCCAGCCGCCTGCGCCGGGCCGTGCTGGGGGACGACACGTACCGTGTCAAGGTGATCGAACCGTTCCAGATGCTGGGCGAGATCGATAACGATCTGCGAGAAGCCCTGGGCATTGACGTGGTGGGCATTCCCTGCCGGACCACCATGTTCGGGTTCGAGAACACCGGCTGGAAGCCTTTCGACCTCTTTGATGGCACCCCCGTCCTCGTGCCGGAAGGGTTCAAGACTGTTAGCGATACCAACGGCGACCTGCTGATCTTCCCGCAAGGCGACACGTCTGCCCCACCGCGCGGCCGGATGCCCCGCGGCGGCTACTTCTTCGACACGATCATCATCCAGGAGCCGATCGACGAGGACAGACTCAACCCGGCCGACAACATTGACTACGATGTGCTCGGCGAGGTGGACTTGGAACACTACGCCCGTCAGGCAGGTCTCCTGGCGTCCGTTCCCTGCGGCAGAACGATAGGCATCCCCGGAGGCAGCCTGGGGGACATTGCCTTCGTGCCGGGCGCATGGCTCAAACATCCCAAGGGAATCCGTGACGTGGAGGAATGGTACGTTTCCACCGCCCTGCGGCAGGACTACGTGCTGGCCATCTTCGAGGGTCAATGCCGTGTCGCCGAGCAGAACATCGAACTGCTCGCCCGGAGCGTCGGGGACATGGCGGATGTGGCCGTGGTCAGCGGCACCGACTTTGGCACGCAGCGCGGACCGTTCCTGTCCGTGGACAGCTATCGAAGGCTTTTCAAGCCGTTCCACGTCCGGCTGAATCGGTTGATCCACGAGAAGACGAACTGGAAGACCTTCATCCACAGCTGCGGATGCGTGCTGCCGCTGATCCCGGAGTTTATCGAGGCGGGCTTTGACATTCTGAACCCGGTACAGACCTCAGCCGAGGGTATGGAGGCTTCCGAGCTGAAGAAGGAATTCGGCCGTCACCTGGTCTTCTGGGGCGGCGGGGTCGATACCCAGCACACGATGGCCCGCGGCACTCCGCAGGAAGTCTATCGGCAGGTCCGCGAACGAATCGACATCTTCAACGACGGCGGCGGGTTCGTCTTCAACGCCATCCACAACATCCAGGGCAACACCCCTACGGAAAACATCCTGCCCATGTTCCGCGCTATCGGTGACTCCAGCAAGGCGTAGGTTCACGCCTCTGGCTCTTTGTGCCGCGAAGCTCATCCACCAGGATGTCCGCGATGGCGTCTTCGAGCCTGTAGTACTCCGTGCCATAGATGCAGGCCTCTCCAGCATTCCCCTCCCGGTCCTCGGAGGGGATTTGATGCCTTTCTCATCCAGCAGCTCCTCGAACTCATCCATGATGCGGATGGCAATCTCGCGCGCACTCTCTTCCTTCATGCTCCCACCACTGCCATCAGTACATCGCGCCATCCTCTTCTTCGGTGCCTTCCACCATGGCCGCATCGAGTTTGCTTGCACAAATGCTTACACCAAAACTGGCAAGGGGGGCAATTGGGGGTAAACCCCGACAAAACCCACCCGGCGAATAAAGATTGGGATAGTGATGATAGCGTTTTTGTAACGTCTTGTGCCGACAAGAGAAACGACCCGCTGTCAGGTGCTGACAACGAGCCGTCTGAATCGGGGTGACTGGATTTGAACCAGCGACCTCTGCGTCCCGAACGCAGCGCTCTAGCCAGACTGAGCTACACCCCGCCTGTCAAGAGTTCCACTATAGTGGCCTGCGGGGTGGCTGTCCAGGCGAGCCGCCCGTTGGGTCGGTGGAAGTGCCCCGATCGCCCCGTTCGCTCCGTTCGCTCCGGGAGGGGGCGATACGGCCGATCCATGGGCCCTTTGGGCATTTTATTTGGCATACCGGGCCGTGTCGGTAGAATAGGTCGCGGGCCCGTTCGTGGTTCTTGAGGATATGACCGATGGCTGGCGAATTCAGGCGGTCAGCAGAGGTTTCCCGGATCGTCGAGCGGCAGATGCGCAACTGGGAGCTGACCAGGCAGCAGTCGGCCGCGGACCATGCCGAGGAACGCCCGGGGGTGAAGTTCTACATGACGCTCTCGCGTGAGATGGGCTGTCGGGGCGAAGCCATCGCCCAGTGTCTGTCGCAACGGCTGGGCTGGAAGTGCTTCGATCGCGAAATCCTGGATCATATGGCTGGCGAGGCCCGGACGCGTCGTCGTCTGCTGGCCATGCTCGACGAATGGCAGAAGGGCTGGATGGACGACGTACTGCAGCCGCTCGTGCCGGAAGGCATGATGGGGCGGAGCGACTACTTCAATGCGCTGACCCGGGCCGTGCTGACCATTTGCCACTATGAACACGCGATCATCGTGGGGCGCGGGGCCAATTTCGTGCTCCCGCCCGACCAGGGCCTGCGGGTTCGGCTGGTTGCCCCCCTACCCTACCGCATCGCGGCCGTTGCCCGGGCAGAGGGCCTGGAGAGGGGCGAGGCCAAGAAGCGGATCGATCAGATCGAGGGTCGACGCGCCAAATTCGTTGCGGCCCATTACGGCCGATTCCCGTACGACCCGCGGAACTACGACCTGGTGCTCAACACGGCCAGCTTCAGCGATGAGCAGGCTTGCGAGCTGATCGTAGCGGCCGCGCGCAGCAAACCCGCCAGCGAGGGTGTGGGTCTGTAAGCCCAGGCAAGCAGGGCCGGCGCCGATCCCCGAGCGCTACAGAGCAGTCAGACCATGGCTCGAGAGCCAGCCAGGTCCGACTTGGCGCGGTCGGCTTGCGGGTGGTGCTCATACATCTCGTCGAGCACCTGATGGATCCATTGCATACGGCGCCCGGCGCGGCGCAGAACGATCTGAATATGCCCCCGTCGATCGCCCGGCAATCGATCCTCGAAGCTGTCGTTGAGCGACTGAAGCTCCCACGCCAGATCCTCCAATTCGTCATTGATCCGGCGGAGGGTTTCTACAGCAATGGGCCAATGGACCATGGCCAAGCCTCACTTCGCCCCAGATCCTACCCCAGCAGCGCGGCGCCCGCCGCAACGCCCGGCGGGGTTACATCACCGTCTGCACGGACAGACCAATCCCTCAACTCATTCGGCGATAGGCTTGGTGGGTCCCGTCTGAGAAGGATGGAACGTCAGACCGCCCGGCCGTCCACCCAAAAGCAAGAAAAGCCAACCTAGCAGTAAAGAGCAGTGTATGAGTCAGCCGATAATGTGTCAAGCGCGCCTCTGAAAAAAAGGCCGTTATCAGTACTGACACCCCCTTCGTCCGATAAGACCACCCCGCCTGGAAGCTCACAACGGCCGTGGGTTGGCCATGCGTCCATCACCCTGCCCTGCGAACACGGACGGCGCCTCCCTGACAAACGCCTGATGGGCGGCTAAGCTAAAGGGAGAGCGTCCAAGCGAGAGGTGATGAGTCGATGCCGACCTACGAATACCAGTGTCAGCAGTGCGGGCATCGTTTTGAGCAGTTCCAGACGATCACCGCCAAGCCCCTGGCCAAGTGCCCCGAGTGCGACGGCCGCCTGCAACGGTTGATTGGGGCCGGCGCCGCGGTAATCAGCAGGAGCCGCGGCGGGGGCGCGCCCTTGCCGTGCGGTGCGCGCGGCTCGTGTCCGAGCGGCGACGGGCGATGCATGATGGGCCGGGGAGATGGCTGAGAATGCCCCGCGGGAACTGGTGTATGGGCCCGTGCCCTCGCGCCGCCTGGGCCGATCGCTCGGCGTCGATCTGGTGCCGCTGAAGGTCTGCCCTTACGACTGCATCTATTGTCAGCTCGGTCGCACCACCAACAAGACGCTGGATCGCGCCGAATACGTTCCGGCGGAGCAGGTGGTTCGACAAGTGCGCGAGAAGCTCGCCGTCGGCGTGCGGCCCGACTACGTCACATTGGCCGGCTCCGGTGAGCCAACGCTGCACGTCCGCCTGGGCTGGATCATCGAGCAGATCAAGCAGTTCACCGACGTGCCGGTCGCGGTGCTGACCAACGGTGCTCTGTTGAGTGATGCGCAGGTGCGCCGTGATTGCGCCCTGGCCGATTTGGTTATGCCCTCGCTGGACGCCGGCGACGAGCAGCGGTTTGCGTACGTCAACCGTCCGCATCAGGGCCTGACGCTCGAGCAGTTGGTCGAGGGGCTGGTGCAGTTCCGCCTTGAGTACACCGGGCAATTCTGGCTGGAGGTGTTTTTGCTGGCCGGCGTGACAGCGATCGATGCGGAGGTTCGCAAGATCGCAGCGTTGGCCGGGCGGATCAAGCCGGACCGCATCATGCTGAACACGGCCGTGCGCCCGACGGCGGAGGTGTATGCCGAGGCGGCTCAGCCGGAACGCCTGGAGCGACTAGGCGAGCTGTTCACCCCAAGGGCCGAGGTCGTCGCCGATTTCGCCAGCCCGCAGGACCAGCCTGGCTGGCCGGCCCGCAACCACGAAGTCCTGGCGATGCTGCGGCGTCGCCCTTGCCGGATCGCGGACGTGGCCAATGGGTTGTCGATCGACCCGAACGAGGCGGTCAAACGCTTGTCTGCACTGGTCCAGGAGGGGCTGGTTCGCGAACGGTTCGGGCGCGAGGGGCATTACTTCGAGGCCGTTCAGGATTAAGAAAACACCAAGCTCTGTCCACGGCGGACGTGGGGTTGGACAAAGGCTCCGCAATCCAGTAGCCTACTGGTGGCGGCCCCCCGGATGCCGCAGCGGCGGGGAAGGCTAGGCGATGATCGCGCAACCGTCGGTGCTGAACAACAACGTTCTGGTGCTCAACAAGCACTACGCGGCCGTCCGCGTGGTGAATGTGCGCCGGGCGTTTTCGTTGTTGTTCCGGCAGATGGCGGAGGTGGTCCACGTCGAGAAAGACGAGTTCCTCTCCTACGACTTGGAAAGCTGGTGCGACGTCAGCGAGTTCAAGCGGCGGTTCGAACCGGACGGGCACGACTGGCTGCGCACGGTGCATGTGGAGATCGCTGTTCCGCGGATCATCCGTCTGCTGTTCTACGACCGATTACCGCGACAGCAAGTCAAGTTCAACCGGCGGAACATCTTCGCTCGCGACCAGAGCCGCTGTCAGTACTGCGGCAAGCGTTTTTCGACAACGGAGCTTTCGTTGGATCACGTCGTGCCCCGCAGCCGCAGCGGCACGAGCACGTGGGAGAACGTGGTGTGCTGCTGTGTTCAGTGCAACGTCCGCAAAGGCGGTCGGACGCCCCAGGAAGCCCACATGAAGCTGATTGCACCGCCTAAACAGCCCCGGCGCAGCCCCGTGCTGCGGATCAAGCTGTCGGAAGGTCGCTACGCAAGCTGGAAGCACTTCCTCGACCACGCTTACTGGAACGTGGAGCTGAAGTAGAAGCCATCGTGAGGCGGCTCGCCGTGGCGGGACCACGGGTTTCGCCCGATGCAGGAAGCACGGGGCTGCCACCGCCCTCGACTTGTCTGTTGGATGGCGGTCCGGTACGATTTCGGCAGCAGGGAACCGGTACGGCAGCGTGCCGGCGGAGCGATCGACCGATGACGACGCAGACGAACGAGCAGGCGACGAGCAAGCCGAGTCAAGACGACCAGACGATCATTCGTACCAAGAAGGTCAAAAAGGTCTACGTGATGGGCACCGAGCGGGTGGAGGCCCTGCGGGGCATCTCCCTGGAGATCTATGCCGGCGAGTACATCTCCATCATGGGCCCGTCGGGCTCGGGCAAGAGCACGTTCTTCAACATGGTCGGCGGATTGGACAAGCCGACCGACGGCACGGTTTTTATCGACGAGGTCGACGTCGCCCAGCTCGATGCGTACGAGCTGGCGTGGCTGCGATGCCGCAAAATCGGCTACATCTTTCAGACGTTTAATCTGATTCCCGTGATGACGGCGCTGGAGAACGTGACGCTTCCGATGACGTTTGCCGGGCTGACCAGCGACGAGGCCCGCGACAAGGGGGTGGAACTGCTCGCCAGCGTGGGTCTGGGCGACCGTGTGCAGCATCGCCCCTATGAGCTTTCGGGCGGGCAGCAGCAGCGCGTGGCCATCGCCCGGGCGCTGGCGAACGACCCGGCCATCATCCTGGCCGACGAGCCGACCGGCAACCTGGACCTCAAGACCGGCACCGAGATCATCGAGATCCTGTCGCGCATGAACAAGGAGCACGAGGTCACGGTCATTACGGCCACGCACGATCACAAGATGCTGGCCGCCAGCGATCGCGTGGTCTGGATTCGCGACGGGCTGGTGGATCGCATCGAACGGCGCGAGGATCTGAAGATCGAGGTCGGCACGATCGACGGCGAGACAGACTAAGGGCCATCGCCCTTCCCTTCCGAGTGACTGATCTTAGCTTGCTGATGGGCCTATAATGCGTGTGCGGGCTTTGCTCGTAGGCGGCGTGTCATGATCGATATCAGCATGCTGTATTGTGACTATCGGCCGCCCTCGGCGCCGCATCGGTATGGCCGAGCGGCGGGTGCCGATGCCGCACGCGCCCACGTCATGCAACGCGCGCGCTCGGCTGGCGAGCGTCGTCCCATCGTGGTGTGGAACATCACGCGGACGTGCAACCTGCGCTGCATCCACTGCTACAGCGACAGTGAAGCCACAAGTTACCCCGGCGAGCTGACGACCGCCGAGGCCAAGGCCGTCATCGACGATCTGGCCGACTTCGGCGTGCCGGCGGTGCTGTTCTCGGGCGGCGAGCCGCTGACCCGCCCCGACTTGTTCGAGCTTGCCCGCTACGCCGGCGAGAAGAAGCTGCACACGGTTTTGAGCACCAACGGCACGCTGATCCACCTGGACAAGGCCCGCCAGATCAAGCAGGCCGGTTTCGTCTACGTCGGACTCTCGCTCGACAGTGCCGTGCCCGAGGTGCACGACCATTTTCGCGGCCAGCCCGGCGCTTTCGAGCGGACGATTCGCGGGTTGCGGCATCTGGTGGCGGCCGGGCAGAAGGTGGGCCTGCGCCTGACGCTGTCGCGCCCGACGGCTGAGAATCTCGACGCGGTGTTCGACCTGATCGAGCGCGAGCGGATCAACCGGGCATGCTTCTATCATCTCGTGCCCGCTGGGCGCGGCCAGAAGGTGCTGGACCTCTCTCCGGCCGAGTCGCGGCAGGCCGTCGACGTGATTCTCGAGCGCACGCGGCAGTTCCACCAGTCGGGCAAGCGGGTGGAGATTCTCACCGTCGACAATCACTGCGACGGGCCCTACTTGTATCTGAAGATGGCCGCCGCGGCAGACCCCCGCGCCCAGGAGGTGCACGACCTGCTGAAGTGGAACGGCGGCGGGCTGAACTCCAGCGGCGTGGGCATCGGCTGCATCGACTGGACGGGCCACGTGCACCCCGATCAGTTCTGGACGCACTATTCGCTGGGCAACGTGCGACAGCGGCGCTTCAGTGAAATCTGGACCGACACGAGCGATCCGCTGATGGCCGGGTTGAAAGACCGCAGGCTGCTGCTCAAGGGTCGTTGCGGGCGGTGCAAGTTTGTCGACTTGTGCGGCGGGGCGCTGCGTGTCCGTGCCGAATTAATCACCGGCGATGCGTGGGCGGCCGAGCCCGCCTGCTACCTGACCGACGAGGAAATCGGCCTGTCGCCCGACGACGTGAACGAACTCAAGGCCAGAGGCGAATACCTCGCCGCCCCCGCAGCTTCCCCCACCGCCATCCCATCCGACACCCTCTCCGATCGGCCGTGCACCGAGTGAGGGCCCCTTCCAGCGGTCTTGCCCGCCTTTGCGCTGACGCCGCCGTCGCCAAAGGACAGCTTCGCGCCTGCCGTCCCGGTTCATCGTCGTCTTGTTTTTGGCGTTTGTTTGTCCTGTTCTTTTCCTTGATCTCTAATCGCTCCGCGCAACAGACCGTCCAGCTTTTCTCCGGACAGCTCCTTGAGGGCACGCTCGACGAGCGACTTGACGTCGACGCGCGCCAGGTCCAGCTTGGGCTTCTCTCGCGTGCCGACAAGAGGGATGTCGATACGTAATCCGGACAAGACGCGCGCATACTCGGCAACCGGGCCTTTAGCACCCAGGCGCGCGAGCAGCTCCGGCCGCACCGGTAGCGAGATCGACAGGTCGAGCGTCTCATCGAACCCTACCGACCCGTAAAACTTCAAATCGAAGTCGTTCGGGAAGGTCAGCGTGAAGTCCTTGTAGCTGATCCGCCCGTCCTTGATGAGAAAGCTCAAGCCACTCACTACCACGGTGTACATGCGTTCGTCGGTCAAGCCGCCCAGGGCCAGCAAGTCGGCAAGCAGCCCGCCGGGTTGTAGTTTCATGTCGGCCAGGTCGAGTTGTCCCTGACCCGCGCCGGTCGTCTTGATGGACTCATCCAGGGGCAGCACGATGTCCTTTAGTTGCAGACCCGCCTTGCCCTCGACGCGTGTGAGATGCAGGAAGATCGGGTTGATGCGGCTGAGCAGCGACGTGCTCAGTTCCCGAGTGATCGCAACATTCTCAAGCAGGTTGGTACGGCTGGGCATCTTGAGCGTCATCGCGAGCGGTTGCAGGTCGAGCAGGCCGCCCAGAATTACGTTCCCTTGCGAGGCTGGGATCTTCGCCTGCGGCAAGGTGATTTGCCCGTTGCCAAGGGTTGGCGAAAGCCTGGCCGCCCCCAAGGACACGCCGTAGAGCTCCGCCGAGGTCCATCCGATCTCAAGGCCGCCGGCCAGACCTCTAAAGGCCGGCTCGGCGTCCGGCTGGCGGAGTGGCCCTGTGATCTGGAATTCACTCGTGCTCTTGCCGGACACGATGACGGTCTTTGCCGTTGCAGGCACGAGTTCGTGCAAGATGGCGGTCAACTCCTGCCAGGAGGCGTCATAGCGTCCGGACAATGCCAGCACGCCGGCGGTCTTGTATTGCTCGATCGTGCCGGCGACCTCGGCCGAGAAGGGCGCCGAGTTGATACGCGTCTGACCGAGCGTGATCTTTTCGTTTTGCTGGTCGACTTTGGCGGCATACTCGAACTGCACGCGTTGCTGGCGGACAGCCTTGTCGCCAACGCCCACCTCGAACTGATCGATGTCGGCCTGGCCGCTCAGGTTCATGACCGCGCCAGTTGTTGTACAGGTACTGTTGAGTTGCAGACGTCCGGTCAGTGCGGGCTTTTCCTCGAGCTTCTTGATCAGAGTGATCGCGTCAAGGCACCGCGCCAGGTCGGCCGTGCCGTTGAACTGCCCATCGAGCACCAGAAACTCACCCGTCTGCCAGTGGATATTTTCCGCGTTCAAGGTGGCTGGTGCGCTCTCGAAGTGGGCCAGCTCGACGCGCAGATCCGTCGCATCCGCCGACAGTCGCACTCCCTTCCAGGTCGCCCGCACATCGCCTGCGGCGAGCGTTTGCCCGTCGACGGTCAGGTCGCGGGCGGCAAAGTTGCCACCGGTTGTGATAGGCTGCCCTGCGGCGCTGCGATCGACTTGGGCTTGCACTGAGAGCGTGCCGGCATACCTCGCCAGCGCATCGACCCCCAGCGCCTTCGATCGGCTTGCCAGAAAGCCCAGATCCGCCCGTTGCAGATCGACGTCTGCATGAAACGCGTCCTGCTGCGCGTCGTACCACCCGGTCGCCGCAACCACCACCTCGCCGTTCAGGTCCGCCTTGGTTGCCGTGGTCGTATACCGTCCGGGCTTGCCGTCGGCGAAGGCCATCGCGCCGGTGTGGGTGATCCGGACGCTGGGCAAATCCAGCCGACGATCCTGATCGGCATACTGAACGCCCTTGGCGGTGATCTCGGCCGAGACGTCCAGGCGATCATCGCCGGCCCGGGTGAGCGCCAGGTTTCCCTGTAAATCGCCGGCAAGGTCCAGCGCCTCCAGGTCGAAGATAGAACCCAGCTCCTGCCGCAGCTTGGCCAGGTCGGTCTGGAAACTCCCTTGCAGCGCCGCGGGCGTTCCCTGCGCCGTCAACTGAGCGAAGCTCGACTTCAGCGCCGCTTGCTGCACCTTGAGACCTGTGCCGGCTTCAAGCTTTGCGTCGAACCCGAAGGCGATCGGCTGCAACCGAACGGCTCGACCGCCACTCTGGGCGGTTACATCTTTTAGCTCGATCGAGCCGCTGGCCGTGGGCTGCGTGCCGCCCTGGGCCGCGAGCTTTGAAACCTCGAGCGTTCCCGCGGTGATACGCTGATCGGGACGAATGTGCAGCAGGCCGGGCAGGGCGTTCTCCAGCGCCGCCAAGTCGAGATGGGCCTTGGCCTCGAGGTTGAAGTCCGGCAGCTCGATCGATTGCCCGTTCAGCGCCGCCGCCACAATACGATCGACCGAGACGTCGAGAGGTCGGGCGGACCGTCGGTACGAAATCTTGGCCTCCGCCTCGCCGGCCTCGCCGGTGAGTTTCGTCTCTGCGGTAAGCTGTTCGGACGTCACAGTGGCCTGCCCCGAGAGTTTCAGGTCGAGCGGCTGCGCCTTGCCCGCCGCGCGTTGCCGGGTCTGCAGGCCACGCGCGCTGGTTTCGAACCTCGCCTGCCAGTTACCGCCGCTCAGCGTGGCGTCGAGGTCGAACGCTGCGCCACCGGCAAGCCCCGTGTCCGGAGCAATCACAGCCGCCAGGGGCTCCAGTGCGACGTCGCCATCGGTCTGGATCTTGAGCGTGCCGCTGGCCGTTTTGACATCGAGCGCTCCATCCGAGAACAGGTCGCAGACCGCGCCTTGGCCGCTGATTCGCCGGCCGTCCGACAATGCGATATCGAGCTTGCCCTCGAGGTTCGCAAGCGTGTCCAACGCGATCTCGCAGTTCACTGTGGGCACTTCGTAGGACACACCGCCCTCGCGGGTGATCCGCACGGCACCGTCGCGAACGATCAGCCGGCCGCGCGGTTGGGGCAGCGAGCGTTCTGACGCCTCGGCCGCCTCCGAAGGCTGCCGCGGCTGGAGGGCCTCGACAAGCGTGATCGCGTTGGTTGAGGTCAGGTGCAGGTCGGCCTTGGGCGCGTCGATGGTGATTTCACCGAACGCCTCTGTGGCCGTCAGCAGTTTCCACACGCCGGCCGCGCAGGTGATCTGGGAGACTTGCAGCACCTCGCGCCGGTCGGCGTCGAACACCTGTACGCCACTGGCACGGATGGGACCACCCCACGACAGCGACAGCTTCTGCAAACGGATCGAACCTGTTAGCTGATCGTTCACGAAGGCGACCGCGTAGTTAGATACCGCCCGGCTTGAGGCGATGTAGGGCAGCGCCGCGACCAGCGCAATAACGAGCAAGAGGACGATTACGAGCGCGATCGCCAGCCGCCGAGGCCAGCGTCGCCGCGGCGGCGCGGGGCGTTTCCCGGCGTCGGTCGGATCGGAGCGGGTCGTGGGACGTTCACTGCTGGTGTTGTCAGCCATGGGAAATCCTCCGATCACACGCAAGAGAGCTTACGGGCAACCCTCGCTGCGCCCCGTACTTCGGATACGGGTAACCCTTCATGCGCCGCCGCACGCATCCTCGGGCAACTAGCCGTACATGCACATCTTGCCGCACGAGCGGGTCGCCCAGGCGCCCAACCTGGGCCGCCCTGGGCAGGGGCACGAGCCCTTCGAAATCAACAACGACTAATCCAAAGTCTTGGCCCGCGGGTGGCGGCCAGAGCAGATTGGTCACGCACCCGCCTTGGTGTATTGTAGGCGGTCTGATGGCAATCGGAGGCGACGGCTTGGGCCCGTTTCCCGGCGATTTCGTGTCAACCGCTTCACGTCGGCATGGGTAGTTCATATAGAGCCGGGAGGGTGTATCCCTCGGCGGGGAGGGGCATATGCAAATTCCGGCGTCTGCTTGGAGAATTGCCATGATCGTGATATCGCAGGCCTCGGCAGGTGGTGGGCCCTCGGGAAGCGTGTGGGCGGTGGGTGCAGTGCCGTTACTTCTGCTGGTTGTGCTACTTGCGCTTCTGCTGATCACGCACGTGCACTGGCGACGCCGGGCCAGGCGTGCGGGGTATCGGTCGGTGCGAGCCTATCTGCGGGCTGCCCCGCGGACCGACGAGGAGAAACGGTACGCTGTCGAACTGGCGGTCCGCGGCCTGGGTTGGTGTCTGTTGGGCATACTGTTTCCTCCGCTGGTGTTGGTGGGGGTTGTGCCCTTCGTGTACGGCACCCGCAAGCTCTTCCTGGCCTGGCTGGGCGTGGGCATCGCCGACGAGCTGGATGAGATTCCGGGGTGACATCTCAGCACGACGAGTCTGGTCGTCGTGACGCCCATGACCGCGCCCCGTTTGATTGTGTTCGAGACCGGCAGGCGCGGCTGGCTGTGACGGCTGTGCGCGGCGGCGACACTGAGGCGTTCGGACAGCTCGTCGAGCTGTATCAATCGGACATCATGTCGCTATCGATTGCCCTGCTGAGGAATGTCACAGCCGCCGAGGAGTTGGCGCAGGATGTATTCGTCCGCGCCTTCCGCTATCTGCACACCTTCGACGACCGCAAACGTTTTTACCCGTGGCTGGCTACGATTGCCTATCGGCTCGCCCAGACGCGATGGCGGGAGCGGGCGGCGCTGGCGTCCCGAGCGAACGAAATGTCTGACGGCATGGCCGGGCCGTCGACGCAGGACGAGCCGTTGGCCGCCCTGATCCGCGACGAACAGTCTCAGCGGCTATGGAAGGCTGTTCGCGCCTTGCCGTTTGGTCAACGCGTCGCTGCGGTCTTGTACTATCAGCAGGGCATGGATATCGGACAGGTCGCGGGGGTCTTGGGCGTGTCGGTTGGGACGGTCAAGACGTGTCTGTTTCGCGCCAGGCGGAGCCTGCACACTATGCTTCAGCCGCCAGAAAACCCGGCGGCGGCGAGGGAAGAGCGATGAACTGTCAGGAGTTTGCCAAGTTTGTTTATGCCGAACCGTTGCGGGAGCGCAGCAGCGCGGCCATGCAACGCTTGAACGACCATGCGGCGCGATGTCCATCGTGCGCGAGGCGTCTGGCCGCCGCCAGCCACGTCGAGCAGAGCCTGGCGGGACTGGGCCACGTCCGGCCGCCGACGAACATGTTGCACAACGTCATGACTCAAGCGAACGCGGCCAAGTCGGCAGCGCCGGCCGCAGGCAAGCGCTTCGGCGACGCGGTGGGCTGGGCGGCAGGACTGGTCGGGATGATGAGTCTGGCAGGCGCCTATCTGCTCGCCACGCCGCCGACGAGCTGGCTCGAGCGGCTGAGTTTCCGGTGGACGCGGCCGATCGGCTCGGTTAACGAAATCCTAGGCCCTCTGGCTAGTGACGTAACACTGGTTGCGCTTCTGGCGACGGTGGGCGCGCTGCTGGTGATTGCAGGTTTTGCAGCGCGCAGCCGCGGGGCTTGATTGCCCGGGCGTGTTCGGCCATCCTGCCCGCGTCGCACGTTGATGGGAGGCGGGTATGTCGGCCGATGGCAAGTGGTCGTGCACCGTTCCGATGATGCTGGTTCCGCCCGACAGGACCAGCCCAAATGACTATCTCGAGCTGGCCAGGAGAATGCGGGCCGATCGGGTGCTGCTGATCGGTCCCGATCAGCACGCGCCGGGCATGCCGGACGTCGAGCACTTCAGGCAGCTAGCCGATCTGCTGCGCGAACGGATCAGGCTGTTCGCAGCCTGCGACATCTCGGTGGCGTTCTGGATGTGGCGGACCATAGGTCACAGCGGCGCCTTTTCGACCGGCGGGGCGCGCCCGGACCTTCAGCAAATCGTCGGATATCGCGGGCAGCAGGCATCGGACTGTTACTGCCCGCTCGACGCGAACTTCGTGGGCTACATCTGCGAGGCGCTGGCAGCCATCGCCCAATCCGGCGTGGAACTTATCCTGCTCGACGACGACTACCGCATGGTCTGGCACGGGCCGGAGGCGCCCAACGGCTGCTTCTGCCCGCTGCATCTGGATGCCTTCTGTCGACGCACCGGTCGGAAGCTGTCGCGCGACGAACTCGTGACGCAGGTCTTCTGCGGGCCGCCGAGCGACGTACGCAGGCGGTGGCTCGAACTCAACGGGGAATCGTTGCTGGACTTCGCCGGGCAGATCGAACGGGCGGTCCACGCCGTCAGCCCGTCGACGCGCGTGGGCCTGGCGGCCGCCTCGACGCTGTGGGCGGCCGAAGGTGTCGGCGTGGACGATCTCGTGCGGACGCTGGCGGGTCCGACGCGACCGCTGCTGCGGGTCCACGGCGCGCCCTACTGGTCGAGAGAACCGTCGTTGGCTGCGTGGATCACCGAGTACACGCGGTTGCAGCAGCACTGGATGCGCCAGTGCGACGTCGAGCTGATGGCTGAGGGCGACACCTGGCCGCACACGCGATACCACTGCTCAGCCGCCATGCTGCATGCCTTCAGCGAGGGACTCTGCGCATCGGGCTTTCCGGGCATTTTGAACTATGCACTGGTGTATGCCCCGCCGCCCGGTCACGAATTGGGATACGTCGACAGAACCGCCCGTGCGACGAAGCGCTACGCGGCAATCCGCAAGTTCCTGCCGGCCGATTACGTCGATTGCGGGCTCCACGTCGCCGAGCAGACCAACACGTTCGCCCGTCGCACCTGCCCGTTGGAATTGGACGAAGCCGTCGAGGCTGCCCGCGACTATCACCCGGCCTCGGTGAAGTGGCTGGCGAGGATGGGCGTGCCGCTGGCGTACAGAGGGGAAGACGGGCCGGTCTTGCTGACCGGTCACAGCGCCTGCGAGTTGGGCGACGAGCCATTGTCGCGCCTGCTCGGGCGAGGCGCGGTGGTCGATGCGGTGGCTGCATGCTGGCTGACGCGACGCGGATTCGACGTGGGCATCGGCCCGGATTGGGAAACGATTCTCCCCGTGTTCGAGCACTTCGCCGACGTCGAGCACAACGGTGCGTACGGCGATCGGCACGTGCGCCTGTACGTAGGACATAAGCGCGCGTGCTATCGGTTCGAGCCCGGCGCCACGGCCGTCGTGCTCGGTGAATACGTGGCCAATCGGCGGCGCGGCCTTGGTCCGTCGACCATTCTCTACGAGCGAAGTGACGGATCGCGCGTCTGCGTTCTGCCGTTTGACGTGGAGGCGTGCTTGCGGGCAGGTGAAGGTACACAAATTCTGTTCGACTACGCGAGGCAGGAGCAGTTGACCCGATGCATCGCGTGGGTCGGCCGTCGTCCCCTCGCCGCAACGGTCAACGGCCAGCCGGACGTTCACGTGATCTGTCGCATGTCGCCCGATCGGCGGCGTATGGCCATCGTCGTGCAGAACGCCCACCTCGACGCGGTCGAACGCCCGACGTTGCGTTTGGACCCTGCCATCACGATCGGCGACACGATCGAGTTGCTGACGCCCGACGGTGAAGCGCCGGAGCACACCAGGTCATTTCGGTACGAGGCCGATGGCGAGTACGGCTATCTGCGCCTTGATTGCACGCTGCCGGCGATGGGCCTGCTCGCCGTCGGCGCGGCCGGGCCTTTCGCCCGTTAGCACGGGTGTGGTACCGTTGAGGCGGTGAGACTCATCAACATGCAGCGTTTTTTTGAGAACTGGCTGAGACGTCACCGACACCCCGCGTCGCGCGTGCTGCACGCGGTGGGGATTCCGCTGACGCTGGCGGCCGTTGGGGTGGCGATCTGGCAGCTCTACCTTTGGCGATGGGACCTGTGGTGGCGACCGGCGGTGCTGCTGGCCGTCGGGTACCTGATGCAGTGGATCGGTCACCTGATCGAAGGCAGCCCGATGGGCGAGTTAATGCTCGTGCGGCGCATGTTCGGGCAGCCGACAGGCGGGCAGAGCCCCACAGGCGGCGAGCCGGACCGCAAGCCGTAGTTCAGCCACTTCAGCACATCGTTGCACCTGTCTGGATTGCTCGCCCGATGCGGCGCGCACGACAAACAGCGTCGCCACGGGGCGACCGAGGCACGATCGCCCCGCTCGCACGTGTGCGATGGTTTCGTCGTGAGCAGTTTCGGTGACGGCCTGCCTGTCGGACGTCTACGCGACCACGTCGATCTGACCACCTGCCTGCCCGCCGGCTGCCGCGCCGCCGCCCGACATGGCGAACGACCCGGTGGCGACCTCCACGGCACTGACCTGTGTCAGACTGAGGGACTGGTAGGACGCGACAGCCATGGTCGATCGACCTTGCGAGGCGAACGCATCGGCCAGCATCATCAGCATGGGCAGCGTCTTGTCCTTTGACTCCTCGTCCTGCATTTGCAGCAGGACCAGCAGCAGGATCAGGGCCTTGAGCATCTGCTCGACGCGGTCACCGCCGCCGGCGTCCTGGGCCATGATCATCTGGGAGCCCGATTCCATCACGAGGCTGGTTGCAGAGTAGGCCGACGCGCTGGCCGACGCTCCGGCCATCGCACCGCCGGCTGTACCGGCTGAGCTGACGGGAACACCCGCCGCTGGCCCGAGGCCCGGCGACATGCCCGCGCCCACTGGCTGTATGGCATCCATGTGCCTTTTCTCCCTCCGCTCGGCGACAGCGGTAGACACTGTGGGTCACCGGATGGGAAGGCAAAGGCCAAGCCAGTCACGCACGTTGTTAGCCCACTGCGCAAGCTTCTTTTCAGCAAAGACTTACAACGCCCAGACCGACCGTACCGAAGGTGTCGTTTGTGCAGGCTTGCTGTCGGGCGGCGACCCGTCGGCGCTGACGTGCCGCGGCCCGACTTTGCTCAACATGCGTCAAGCCAAGACGTTACTGCGCGCTGCCGGCAGATATGAGATGTTGCATGATAAACACGGTCCGAATAAGCGCGGGCTATGGCTCGGGCGGCGCTTCGTCGTCGGGTTGGGGTTTGTCCTGCTGCTCATCCGGCTCGAGGTCTTCGGACTCGGTGTCGTTTGGTTCGTCGAGGGTATCTTCCGGTTCGTCGATCTGCTCTTGCTCTGCGGGCACCTTGCCGATCCCCGAGCACCGCGGGCAGTCGACCCGATGCGTGCCGCTGCACGTCGGGCAGACGCCATGTCGCCTGGTGCCGCCGCATGTGGGACAGACAATTTGCCCCTGCTTGCATCGGTGACAGTTGAGCACGTACCGCTTGCCCTGACAGACAGGGCACCTATCCCTATCGGTGACCCTCCTCGCCCCCTTACACTTTCCGCATCGCTCGCTGGTGGTCCGGCCGCGCAGCGTCCGGGTGGTGACGGACCCCGTGCCGTTGCATCGGGAGCAGGTTTTGCGCACTTCGATCTTGCCGCGGCCATCACATCTGGAGCAGGTGTTCTTCCAGTGTCCGTTACAGTCGGGGCACACGACCTTGCGCTTGCCGTCGCAGTGCGAACAGATGCTTTTGCCAGTGCCGAAGCACGCCCGGCATCCGTACTTGCCCGTCTTACGACACAAGCGGCACTCGTTCGCCGGACCCAGAGACACTTCGACCGTGCAGAGGCGTCCGCAGATCAGGGTTACCGTCTTCTCGTGCGGCATGAACTCGGGGCTGTCCACCGTCAGCTTCGACTGACCTTCGCGCAGTTGCCAGAAGCGCGTGCCGACCGGTCCGAGCTGTCTGCCGTCGATGCGGACGGTTGCCCCTGGGGTGGGCGATTCGACGTCAAGCCCGGCGCCGATCCGTGAACGCAGTTCGGCAAGCCAATCGGCGGCTGGCCGATGGCCGGGATCCATCCCTGCGGCCCGTTCGGCTTCGGCATACGCCTGCTCATAGTCCCCATTGCCGAGCTTTTCGCGCGAGGAGGCGACGAGCTGGTCGATGGGGCCCGTTCGCAGGACCTCTCTCAGCTCGCGCCAGAGTTCGTCGTTGCGCGAGGCAGTGGGCAGGTCGGGATTGGCCTTGAGCAGTGTGTCGGCTTCATTGAGCAGCTTGTTGGCTTTCGGCCAGTCGCTTGCCCCCACCGCTGTCCTGGCTTGCTCAGCCAGGCCCTCAAGCTTCCCACTGACGGTCAGGAGCTCTTTGGCACGTCTCAGTCGGTCGCGGAGGGGCGCCAGGTCTTGGTCGGTAGCGCCCGCAACGGCGGCCTGGGCCATAAGCTGCTCGGCCTCGTCGAAGCTGGCCAAATCGATGTGCTCTTCGATGCGTGTGCGGGTCTCTGTCGGCAGGGTCGGTGCCTTGCCGGGCGTACGCTGAACCGTCTCCTGCTTCTCGGGACGCCATTTCACCTGTTGGTACACGATCTTGCTGATGCCCCCCGCCGCTACGAGCACCAGAAGCACCAGCGCCAGACGCACCAGCAGCCATCGCCCGTACTGCTTGGACACTTCCAGCTCCTGTGCCTTGATCCGTGCGGCCGAGTCATCAATGCCCAGCAGGCGGGCCTGGACAGACTGCGCTGCCGATTGGGCTTCCAGAACCGTTTCATGCCAGGTATCGGAGGGTGGACCGGCTTGCTCGTCGGGGGCGACCTTCAACTCGGCCTCCTGGGCGGTCGGCCGGGCTGTCGGCTGCACAGAGGGCAGGTTGGCGTGGATCTCCGTCGCGCTGACCGCCGCTGTCGCGCCGTGTCTGGGAGCGGCGAACCGCATGCGATATTTGCCGACGACGATCTCGTCGCTGTCGCGCAGAACGCTTCTTCCGGTCCGGACGCCGTTGACGAACGTGCCGTTGGTGCTGTTCAAATCACTGATGGTCCATTGGTCGTTGACCCATTGCACGAGGAAATGGTGCCTGGAGACCGATCGGCCTGGAAGCTGATACGTGCAACTGTCCGCGTTGCCGAACTCGTAAAGCTTGTCCGGTCGCAGTTCGATGAACTGCCCGAGCAGATCCGGCCCGGCCTCAACGCGAAGATGGGAAAACCGCTGGGGGTCCAGCGTCTGCGCTGGTTCGAGAGTGCCCGAAACGCGAAACTCATGTCCGCAGGCGGGGCAACGCCCCATCTTCCCACGCAGTTCATCAGGCACCTGCAACCACTGCCTGCATTCGGCGTTCTTACATTGGACGGTCGCGCCCATGACTATGGCTCTCCCTGTCACTCCGCTTGGCACCACAGCTGAAGGTGCGTTTGCCGATAACGGCCGATGTCCGCGCACGCCATCGCTTGCATTGGCCGCGGTCTCCGGCCAGGGCTGGACCGCTGTGCTCAGCCCGGCCGCGCACATGAGACCCATAGCCCCGACCGCGCGAATACTCAGCGCATAAAACGACAACTACTCTGATGTCCGGCAGGAACCCACGACCAGCCGGTCAGGTACCCGACCGAACACCCCACGAGAATGATGGGCATAGTCTAGAGTTGCCGATTGCCGGCGCCAAGGATATTGGCGGCAGCGATAGAAGGTAACTGGCCCCACAAGGACAACCGACGTCGCACACTCGTACGGATCGCCTTGTAGCCGTTGGCGCCCCCCAGTCGCGCACGAGGCGAAGACACGCGGCTCTCTACCGTGGTCCCCTGACCGCACGGCGCCTGACATAGGGCCGGCAGCGGCTATCCCCAACCAGCGCGATCCCGACCATTTAACGTCGGCCCGGGGCCCATCCCCGTCGTCGTGGCCGAGGACGATCAGACCAGCGTCGCCGACGTGAAGCTCGGACCCCAACGTGCTGGCCGCCACGGAAAGCTTCCCCCGGCCCAGACCCATCGCCGCCAAGCGGTTCAAGAAGACCCGCAGCGGCGTGTGCCTGGTGCACCAGGTCTTGCTTCGCCTCTCGCAGACCTGGCGGCGCCTGAAGTCGGCCCACCTGTGCTCGACGGTACCGCTGCCGGGCAAGTCGAAGCCGGCGAAGTCGCGAGCTGCATGAGGCATGAAGATTGAATGGGTGCCCCAGAGCAATTTACACAGGACTTGAAACTACCTCCCAGTCCCGGCGTCCTCCCTTCAGCAGTTCGAGCATGCGACGCCGCGGCCGTTCCAGTTCTTTCGGTTTGCCAAGTGTTCCCATGCATGACTGTTTCGACCGAGGCGACTTGATTAACCGTTTAAGGATGAGTAGTTCTTCCTGACTTAAGGCTAAACCATTATGTCTCAATGCAATAACAACTCAACCAATATGCCTGACACTTCCTTGAATGGGCACGATACACTCAAGCTGGATATCGGCACACATTCAGACACTCCGTTTGTTCGCAAGTTTGAGACGGAACGACATAAGTATGTGTATGATGTTAACACGATGGCCATAGTAAAGGTGGACTCGGTAGTATGGGACATCATCTCCGATGTCGGCTCCCTTAACAAAGAAGTTATGGTATCTAAGTATTCTTCCTGCCACAGCGAAGATGATATCTTATTGGCCCTTGATGAAATCGTAACTGCCCAGAACACGAGGGGCCTTTTTCTTTCGCACTATCCGGACATTGAGATGCCCTTAAGGGATGAGTGTATCCAACATAGATTAGAACATGAACGTATGATTCTTCTTTTGAATGTTACAGAGGAGTGCAATTTTCGCTGTTCGTATTGCGTATTTAATGGCCAATTGCCGAACCGACGTACTCACTCTGGACGGCAGATGAGCTGGAGCGTGGCAAAAAGGGCAATAGATGATTTCCTAGAGCACAGTACTGGCGTCGAAGAGAGATCAATCACTTTTTATGGCGGTGAACCTTTACTGAATTTCGCTCTCATACAAAGGTGCTTTCAATATGTCAAGGAGAGAGCTACCGGCGCCACACCCTCCTTTGGGATGACTACAAATGGCTCCTTGCTAAAAGGTGATATTGCAGATTGCGTGGCTTCTGAGAATTGCAATGTGAACGTGAGCTTGGATGGTCCTAAAGCGATCCATGATCGTTGTCGGGTGACTAGAAATGGTTCGCCAACTTGGGAAGAGGTAGTGGGAAACGTAAGGGCTTTTCGAAAACAACACCCACATTATAAGGGCAGCCTAGGTTTTGCCGTAACCATGATGCCATCTGTGGATGTTAATGAGTTGGAAGACTTCTTCCTTCGCTCTGGTCTAGTGTCTGAAGGAACAACCGTGCTTATGAATATGGCAGACGGTATTGAATGGACAGAAGATGATATGGCGCACAGGCACGAGACAATGCTTAAGCTAAAATGTAAGTTTGTAAGAAACCTGGTCGAAGGAAAAGTGTGTAACTCACCAACAAGCCCAGAATACGTAGTACAAAGGTTTTTGTGCGAGGAGCCTTTCCTTGTGTTTCATAGGAGACATGAGTTTGACAGGGATGGTTCCTCTATGAAGCGTGGTCTTCCAGATAGGTTCTGCACGTTATCAACTTGCATTCCAGGTGCTCGGCGTACGTTTGTAACGGTTGATGGTGACTACCTTCCTTGTGAGCGCGTACCAGAAACTGACTACATGAAAATAGGTAGCGTAACCGAAGGCTTTGATATACCGCACATCAGGAGGCTACTGGAGGAGTGGGTAAATAGAACTAAGAAAGAGTGTAAGTATTGCTGGTGCCTGCCTACCTGCCGTGTTGGGTGTTGGGCAACCGCACGCGATATAGAAACGACAGGGGATAGTAAGTTGGCATTATGTGCTAGCCACCAGGGAGCAGCTCTTGAAATGATGAAGGAATACTGTTGGATACTAGAGAGGAATCCACATGCCCTAGACTACATGAAAGACGTAAAAATGCTATAGGATAACTATGACAACTGTAGTAGGACCTGGAAGCACTCTGGTTGACCTGCCCCCAAGAACGAGTCCAGAAGGGATGTTAGGGCCACGGCCCCTTTGGGCCCTGACCTGTCCCCGTTTTATGTACCACCTGTTATGAGAGTCGAGCCAGTGTAAACACGGTCCCGGCTCTTGTCCTCCGGTGCTTTCCGGAGGGGAAGAAGCCGGGGGGCTGGGGGCAGAGCCCCCGAC
>Ga0307378_10003696_pt1 | contig 22238 bp, 32 predicted proteins | sample UN1MG_FD_202238 | JGI IMG/M metagenome (GOLD analysis project Ga0307378, IMG submission 202238) | Soil microbial communities from Risofladan, Vaasa, Finland - UN-1 | ecosystem: Environmental > Terrestrial > Soil > Coastal area > Acid sulfate soil | place: Finland: Risofladan, Vaasa | collected...
CAACGTCCTCCGGGGTGTCGTTAATAAACACCATCAGAGGTTCTATACGGGCTACAACCCGCACTCCTGCGTCGGTAAGTGCCTTTGCCGCCTCCAGCCTCTTACGAAATGGCGGTGCTCCCGGTTCTAACTTCTTGTTTAATTTGTCGTCTGAGGAGATCATCGTCATATGTACAGCAGCCCCCGCCTTGTTATCGGCTAAAGCCCTGACGTAATCCTCCCTACCTATCAAAGTTGACTTGGTATTTACCATAATAGGATAGACCTGTTCTGATAAATATTGCATAAAGTTTAGACTCACCCCCATCTTCGCTTCGATGGGAAGGAAATCCTCAAATCGTATTCCTAACCTAATGGGTATCTGAAGGCTGATGGCTTTTTGGAGTTCCGTATTAGTTTTATTGCTTCCCCGGTGTTTCATCAGCTTATCCATTTCCGTTCGGAAGAAAGAAGGTTTGGCATGTCTTAGTCCCAGTTCCTTAGAATTATCAAAGAAGGCTGAGTATAGCGATGACCGGAATGAATCGGCAAAGCAATTATGAACTAATATGTCTTCAGCAAAATAATTATTATTAGGCTGGCATTCTATATTACAAACTTCTTTCCTTCCGGCGGTTTTCTCCTTAGTTATAGAATCTATCTTTTCCCATTCTAATCCAAAGAAAAAAGGAGTCAACCAATCTATAACCTCCTTCTCCTCAATGGAGGTAAGCCAAATCAATTTATAACCATGATTCATATAAAATCGTTCGGAATCTATCCTTTCCTGTTCGTGAGCAAAAACGTCCAAATCCAGCTCAACGACTATACGAAGTTCTTCATTGATAAAATCGGGACATCTATTTCCTATCCAAACTTGACCATCTCCCACATATTGTAGGGGAAACTTATATTTTCCAAGTATTCGTTGGACAATTTTTTCCTTATCCGTAGGCAAATGCCCTAAATTTTTCAAAGCGTCTATTTCACCTTTAGATATACGATGGCTTCTAGTTTTTCCCATTTTAATAGACGTTTTTTTATTCCACATAGGATTATCTTTCATCATTTTGTCCTTAGCATCTAGACGTATATTTCTTTTGTTCTTACCTATCATTTTTTCGGACTTGATTTTAGAAGTTTCCTTAGATACTACAGGGCAGTTAGGAAACCGAAATTTATATTCATCTATAGTAATTTCATGGGTACTCAAATGGGTGTTGTTTATTTGCTTAAACTGTCTATTACATATTTGACAAGTTACCATATTAGAACCTCATCATCAGTAGTCAAATCCAATGCTTCTACCCACCCTCTTTTGGTAAATACAGGATGTTCTGGGGTGAGTTTAATTGTTTTGTCTCCCGATTTAATTACAATTACGATTGGCGCTTTTCTTCGCATAGTATCTATAACAGTGGATATTTCTATTTCTTTTGTATCGGTGTTATAAGATGCAACTCTTTCTCCCTTTTTGATTCTCCCCATAGATTTTTTTCTTCCGTCATACATAAGAATCTTGGAGGTAGGAGGCAGACAATACTTACATCCGAATCCACACCGAAGTCCATCCCATACATCGGCGTTAAGAGGCATGGGGCAATGAGCCGCTCGCAGGGAAACTTCCAAGAAGGAACCGATTTCTTCTTTATTGAGGAGCTTCTGTTTGATTTCATATTGCTCCTTTTCAAAAGAGAATTCTTGATAGTTTACCTTCCTACCTTTCTCTTTAACCAATCCCTTATGCTTCTCTAATTTTTCCAGTTGGGTTCTACGAGGAATGATACCCTCTACCAATTTGCGTAATTCCCAATAGTCTTTGAATAGTTTATTCATGTCTGACCTCTACCTCAACTCCGCAATCCGGACAGGTTAATAGGGGGCCACTAAGGTCACCACCCTCTGCATCCCAAACAGGGTCAACGGGCTTATCGCATTTAGGACAATGATACCAATTCGTTACCAGATGTTCTCCCATTATTTGAGTCTCTTAAATGGCGCTGTTAACGTTTTTTCTTTGGGGGTTATATCACGAGGTTCGCAATTTATGAACGGTGGGGCTTGGCGACCTACCACAGTTATGCTTATTTCCACCCTCCCACTAGTATCGTAGGTAATGGAACTTTCGGAGAGATGGCATTCATCCAAAGTGTATAAAAAATCTATCAGCCTTTCTTTCATAGGCCCACCTATAGGCACGTAATCGACCCCTCTAACTTACTACAGAATTACCTACGTTTTCAGTCTCCTTCCTATCACCAGCGTTTGATTATATCCTGCTCGATTATTTCCTTCGCCCTTTCGTCGCTCCTCTTGGAGACTAGACAAAGCGATAAGACGAATATGGTTATAACTGTTCCCGCCATTATTCCAATGCCGAATGAGAACCAGTTGAACTCAATCATCACCCCTCCTTCGCCTTCCTGCGGAGTTCGGCTTTCCATTTACTAAAGGAAAAACCATCCTCCGTAATCAAATGGTCTTGTCCTGTTGCCAACGCCCACTCTACTGCTTTCCTTAGCATATCAGTTTCTTCGTTTGCCATCTTTAAACATAATTCTAATTCGTCTATCCCCATTCCCCTTCTACCGGCATCTATAATACTTTTCAGTCTACTCACTTCTTTGTGGAGGGCAGACATAGGATGCTTCGGACATTTTTCGATATGTTTCTTGAGAACATCGGCCATCGATGCCGGAACCTCATCCTTTGGGCCGTACCTATGTCCACAGTAAACGCAGTTGATATACATCCCTGACTGTAAATCGTTCACCCATTTACGGAGGTCGGCTATCTCTTTCTGTGCCCACCTAGACAGCACTTTGATATGTAGCTGATATTCGGAACCGTGTATGTTGCTCTCGCAATAATCGTTGAATTCTAATTCAAGTCTGGTCATTTATTCTCTCCACATTTCTTCTCCGGATCATGTTTTGACTTACATTCCCAACACCATAATTTCATTTCAATGGGGCTATCAAGTCCGCAGGTACACTCGGAGGATAGTTCTCCCGTCTGTGTACCTTGATTGAAAATGTATCCACATCCGTCTTTATGAACAGCGTATTTATGCAATCTATCCACTTCGGTATCCCTGTCCTTTACCATTTTTATAAGGCGTACAATATCGTTTCGGGTGCAGATAAACTTTTCCCCTTTGTATGTAGTCTCATCTTCTGTATATTTCATCTTATCTATCCCTTCTAAAGATTGGTTCTACTTCTTCAAGCCCCGCAACTTCAAATTGAGGATCAGTCTTCATACCAAAAGGATGGATACCACAAATTTTATCACAGAATAGACTCACCACGGTCCAATCGTCTGCGGTAAGATTCATTTCCATCATAAGTTTACCATCCACCTTCATTCTAAGTTTCACATTTAGCTTCAACTATTCGCCCCCGGTTGCTTCTTTACATTGACGGCGACAGGATTAGCCCCCCAAGGTTTACCTGCCGTGCCGAAAGGATGCAGTTCCCCTACCCCACCGCGTGCGGAGCCGCGCCGTCAAAACAGTAACCCCTCTTTTTCTTTTTCCTCGTTCTCAGCCAGCTTCCCGTATATATTCATACCGTTTTTATCCTTATCCAAAACGATTATCTTTGGGCTATCCTTGAGCGAGAAGTATTGTCCCTTCCCGTTCCAAACTTCCTTCATACGTTTGTACGCTTCAGGTTCCCGGAAAGTTATCTCTTCCATATCGTCCCAACAGACGGAGCCTTTCTCAAGAATTATTGCACAAGCCCGTTGAAAGGTAAATTCGTATTTGGGGAATAGACCGTCCACCCCACAACAACTCTCGCAAGAATTATCGAAGGGGAAGTTTACAAAGTCAGGAGAAGAAGAAGGGATGCCTTTGTTAACTAATTTTTCTTTGAGCAACCTACCTACCGGAACCCAATTCTCATCCAGGTTGTTCTTCAAAAGTTTAACATAATCGTATCCTCGGCTCTCAAATTCCTTTTGGGCTATCTTATAGTTAGATGTACGATAATTAAAGAAGCTAACATGTTTTGCTCCCGATTTAAGACACTGCTCGGCGTATCCTTCGAACATATCCTCCTTAGAATTTATCCCCACTAGAATAGGTTCCCACCTTACTGCCGTCCAAATTCCCATATCGTTTAACTCTTTGACCAAAGCCCATCTCATCGAAGCCGGGGGTGATCCCGGCTCTAACTTGTAATTTAAGGTATCACTACCTCCCATAACGGCAACGATAACCGCTATGTTCGCCCCCTTCAGTACGTCCATATACCTCTTCATACCTATGAAATGACTTTTGGTTTCTAGAATCATCGGGACTTTGTATTCCTTGAATAACTTTAGAACGGGGGACACTACGCCGTGCATCATATCCTCTAGACAGAAAGTCTCCGCTTTACTCCCCATGTTAAAAGGAAGTCCCTGACGTAAGCACTTAATATTCCAATCGTTGTAGTGCTTATCCGAACCAAAGGCTTTATCGAACATCTTCTTAAAATCATCTGGGTCGCAAGGTCTAACTAATTCCCTTGTCCATCCCTCGTAATATTTATTGTACAATCCTTCTTCCATCTCTCGACAGAAGCACCACCAACAATTCATAGAACATCCAGCAAATATATCTCCACCAAACGCTTGCGGGCAGCATAGAGAATCCCCTCTGAAACCCATTATAGATTTGAAGCGGAGTTTACTAATATCTCTTTTCATATACCTTCGCCTTTATGGCTAAAGCCAATTCGGATGGGGGTACTTTCTTTATAGGCTGAGGATCAAGTACCCCTGTCCTATTTAAGGGTCTGTATTGGATATGAGGAAGTCCCTTTTTGCTAATGTAATATTTTAGGGAAGGATTCGACTCCACCAAATATTTCGCTTCATCTTGAACTTTATCATAAGCCATCGTACCCGCCGCTCTAGAAGCCACAGCTGAACCTTTACTTTCCATAACCATAACCGTCTCATACCCATTGTCCCTCGCTCTATAAAATAAGTCTAGATCGTGAAAGTATTTTAGATTGGGGTCGGTATAGCCGATGGTATCAAAATATTTAGTCCATTCCATAACGCCGTTCGCTAGTTGAGGAGTATGTACATAATCCTCCCCCTTATGAGAAGCACTCATCATCGCTCCGATAAACCCAGAGTTTATTCCGGCACAAAATAATTTAGGGACTTTAGAGAAAGCATCGAACAAAGGTTCCATGGGCCCCATTATCTTTACGTCTTGATCAAATCTAAAAAGAAATTGAGACCAATCCTGGGCTACGGTTTCCAAAATGTTTTCTTTATGCCCTATTCCTACATTCTCCGCTAGTTCCACTATACAATAGTTATCGAAAGCCCCCGTCAAATCGACTTTATAGGGGCTGCAATCGTCTATCACCACCAGTAACGCCTCTCTACCCCCCTTTTTAAATTCCCCCCGTAAAACCTCTATGCTTTCGATTAAACGGGATACCTCTTTACCCATATCCTTTTTGATTATCTTGTCATTCTTAAACATCTCCCCCGTTAGGTACAATCCTAGTCCCACGACCACATCATAGAAGGGATGATCAATCTTAGCATTTACCTTAAATTTAATCATTACTCCCACGGTCTGGCGAGCATGATAAGAATTGACGTTACCACAAGGACAGCCCCCAAGGACTGACTCCGGTTTGGAATCAGAAAATAAAGCCCTACCGAAGAAACAGCCGTGGTAATCATTAGGATAACCCACTTCATCATTTATAACTCACAGGACGTTCAAAAGACAATACCAAATCCTCCGGCACCTCTATATCGTCAAACGAACTCTTCTCAGTATCCTTTATGTATTTCAAATAGCCTACACTCTCTGGAGATATACCTAGAATTTTAGTTGCTGCTACATCCATCGTCCACATATCGTCTGAAAATATAAGTACGTTAGCAGGTTTCGGTATTCCACATTGTTCGGCATATTCAGACCCTACAATACCATCCATGATGCAAGCCCCTACCCTATCCCTCATAAGGAAATAGAAATCACGTAGGCGTTTATGGAGGATGTCGCTACTACCTCTAGGATGCATACTTCCCTTTTGAGCCATTGTCCCCATCATATTCTTTATAGCCCCGGTAACTAAAGCCATATTATGAACTTTCAATTTAGGAACGTTGATTACGAAGTCGCACCCTAACATTGTATGAGAGAGCTTTGCTCCGAATAAAGACATGTAACTTCCTTCTGGTAGACGATGAAGAGTGAAGTCATGGAATCTTGACCCTTCCTGAAGACCTACCAGTTGTACGCCGTATCTCTTTGGGAGCTTATCGTAACCGGATATTTTAATTGTATGTTCCCATTGATCTTTGAATCCGCAATCTCCCACCACTATATCGTTAGCACCGTTACTCATTAGGTATTCGATTACAAGAGAAGTTACCTCAACTCTGGTAGTAGATGCTATGTCCCAAGCGGTAGGAGGACAGACCAGATTGGGCTTTACAAAAACTTTTTTACCTTTACAGTCGGGAACGTATTTCCAAAACTCCTGGGGTATATTATCTAGGTGAAGATTATTGTAATCACTCTCTCTGTGAAATGATATCATTTCATCCCCGTTTCCCCAGCGTCTTTTTTTCCAATCCCGTACCCGCGCCAAAATTCTTTCTCACAATTCGGACATTTCGTCATACACTTAGTGCACCGGAGGCTTCCTTCGTCATTAAATTCTAATTGTTCTCCCATACGCCCTTCTTTTTTACATACACCGCAGTATTCCTTCGTTTGAACAAATTTTTTCATAGTTTTGTGGGGTTGATAGGGTTTTGTGGATCTATAATATCGCTTGTGATCATTTTATCCCCCCATTTATTATATACATCTTCGAACAATCCTACAAAAATTCCATCTTCGATGAGGACTATTCCCTCATAGGCTATGTATGCTCCATCTCTTATTGGGACTTTGTCCCCCTCTTTGTAGCTTTTGAGTATACATGGCCCTACCTTCAATTGGGCTTCCCCGTAGTAGTCATAGACACCCATTACCTTTTCCTCCTTGAATAGTTGACGGTGGTAGGATTTGGGGGGGATAGCATTCCCTTCCTACCGTGCTGCAAGGCCTGGTTGAGCCTTCCTCACCGCGCATGAGGGCCGCACCGTCATTGATGCTAGTTAAGGTTTCCCAGTCCAGGTCCCACTGGGCTCTTGTACAGAATACCATGTTCACCAAATGAGGGGTCATTGCTAACTTGCTGAACGATAGCGAACTGACCCCAAATCTGCGGACCAACCTCTACACCACCTCGGTAGACGATGCCGTCAGTAACGGTATCCCCGTCATCCATGGCCACGATCTTTACGAAGTAGGTCCACTGACGCATTTTCCCATTCACTTCCACTTTACCTGACTGATGGTTCGTCAGCCATGCTCCAGAGCCGACATAGGTAGCATAACCAAAGTGCCTATCAAGTAAAAGGTCATCGTCACAGTCCTTATTACCCAACCATGCCTCATTCCACTTCATCTGAAGGTTTACCTCCGCGTATTCCGCGCACCAAGGAGCATTTCGATAGGACTCACAATAAAGACCATTAAACAAATGGGCTCCATAGTTATAACCCCAATCATCAAATCCAGTTTCAATGGGATCACCAATACTATTTACCAAAGTCCCATCCTGTATAGTTGTACACTCTAACGCCAAGCTCTGTCCAGCAAATAAAAGAAGCCCGGAACAAGCAACTGCTACAACAAGTTTCTTCATCATGCCCTCCTTAAATCGGTGTTAAAAGCGAATCTCCGTTCAATTTACGCAATCATAAGCATCACCCCCTTCACAATGCAATGGCTCGTTAGGGCGTGCCCCCTGGTGGCCAGTTATTCCCCGGCTGGGGCCACTCCGCGCTACGCCGATACTTGCGTTTCAGGTGCGTTACTCCCTCATCAGGCGCATTTAATATGCCGGGCCAGATGCCGTCTGCACAGGGGCACGTTGACGGCCCACGCCCCAACGAACCATCGCAATCTCAAAGATCGTTGATCCGTCCCGATTACTTATCGGAAGTAAACGTATCTCCTGTGATGGTAATGGCTCCCACTCTATCCATAAGAGTAATGCCGCCCTTACCTACAGCGCCAGCTTCCTTTACGTTATCTTTCCCTCCCAGGTCAGCGTAAATCTTGTTGGACAGGATGATCAGATCGCTCAACTTCCCTTTTTTCATTTGAACTACAGCATCCCCCAGGGTAGTCCAACGATTGTAACTCTTGGGTGCCGGAGGGGAAGGTGCTTTCTTCTCCTTTGGATCTTTCGGAGGTGCCGGTGCCGCGGCTTTGGGTTTATTGGGAGCTGGGGCAGGAGCTGCCGCTGGCCTACGGGACATTTGAGGAGCAGGTTTGGCCGGGGTATCAGGAGAAGCCTCTTCAGGAACCGATGCTTCCGGTTTCTCCGTGGCAGCTTCCTCGTCCTGATCCAACTTCAGGGTGGTAACAATCTCGTTGTACATGTTCACTACGTTTGCGCTGTTCGTTCCCCCCTCAGCGTCCACCTTCTCTACGGCGTCCAGATAGGCGGGGATCAACAACTCTTTGGAAACCTTGTCGGCGTTCTTGACCCCGATCTCTGTAGCGCAGGCGATCAGTTTGGAATGAGAAATCTTTTTGATCAACTTCGGATCATACTTGGCCATAGCACCTTGCCCTCCCATTGAGTTATTGTGACACCGTTCACAGTCCGACCTACAATCAATTTCGTAGATAGGGATTGCTACTACCTTAAAAAGCACTGAAAACACCTCCGTTCCGGTAAAATTTCCCTACCGTAGTATACTACAGAATTACTATCGAAATCAGTTTCGCTATTTAATCAATTCTACCTTTATTTTTCAGGTGACGTACAAATACATCGTTGAACGAGTGATCTGCGCATAAGTGTCCGGGATATATTTGGGACACCCCCCATTTCTCTACTAAGGAGTTGACGAAGAATTCTGCCCATTGAGTTAAGCTAGCAATCATATTTACCCTGGGGTGAATTCTCTTGATAAATTTTTGTAGCTTCTCTGCCCCTTCAATAAACTTATTTTCCTCCATACGGTTGAAGTCCTTCACTTCCCCCATCAATACCATATCGACGTAAATTTCCTTCAAAAGTTTCGTCATATTTGGATTCTTGTCCTCTCTTGCTTTGGCGTTAGCTGTAACATATTTGGGCTCCTCCTCTAAGCATTTTATAAAGTAGCTTGGCATCCCGTTGGCATATGGATTATAGAAGAAGGAACCCAAACCCACCTTCCGAATAGCATCCTTTCTCGTCGGCAAATAGGACGGGTTTGTCGCCATCAACTTGAACCTATCTATGGTTGTTATTAGTTCTTCCTTAGTATAAACCCTTTCGTATTTAGATAGACCCACTGAGTTAAAATAATTCCCCTTCATAATCCCTTGTACCGTTTTAACAACGGATTCAAATGTTTTAGTTGGATTTGAATCATCGTTGAACGGAGTTCTAATACGGGATAGACCGGGAGAGCTGTTCCAATACGTTATAATATCAACGATGTCCTTACGGTATCTGCGACGGGATTGGCTTTCAAATACTATCGGAGTTGTTATCGTTCGTCTTTTGAGAGGGACTACAATATCAAGACTGCTTTCGTTTCTGAAAGCATAGGAGTCGATGAGAGAAGAAGAACGAAGTTCTTCTTGGATCTTCGACTCTGTTTTTATCGCTTCTTCTTTATTACTCTTATTAGTCTCTCGGAATCGAGAATTGTAATTCTCGGAATCGAGAATTGGGGGGTTTTCAACGGAGTCTAGATTCTCGGATTCGAGAATTGGGTTCTCTTGGTTTTGTTGACTGTTCTCCGTCATCAAGTAGACTTTTTTGAAATTGATTGAATAGTAATTTCTAGAGGGTGTTCCCCTCCTCTCGCAGGATATCAATTCTTTCTCTTTCAAAATATTTAATATTCTGCTTTGTTTGCTCTTATCAAACCCAGTATTTCTTTCTATAAGGTTCCCTTCCATGTAGAATGATTCGTTAGGCAGCAAACACTTCTTTTCCTTTAGATAATTCCTCCAGTTAATTAATTCTGATAGATATATTGCGGGATTTCCGTCTAAGGCAATCGTAAATGTTTTTCGTAGTAAGGTGAAACTCTCTCCTTGAGTAGTTAGAAATTTTTCTTCCCAAAAGTTATCGTTCATTTTCACACCTCCCCCGGTTTTATATAGTTGGTAATAACAGTCTTATTTAATTTGTAATAATTTCTAGCTGGTATGCCGGCCCGTTCAAATTCTATAAGTCCTTCGGATGCTAATTTCAGAATAGCTCCTCTTTGTTTGCTGAAAGATAGCCCAATTCTATCTTTTACAAATTGTTGCCGCATGGGAAAGGAGGAATCGGAATCTATTTTTCCTCTTCTAATAAGCCATATCTCCCAATCTACCATTAACCCTAGCAAGCAAGATGCGCATGCGCTCATCCTAATTGCGATAGGACGTGACATTATAATTTGACCAGAACCGAGTCTTTCTTCCTCTTTTTCTTCTTTTAGCAAATCTTCGTATTCGTAGTAGTCTCTTTTGGACCAAAGACCATTAATCACCATCTTTTTTCCTCCCCCCGCTCCACCATATCATTTCGGAATCCATAATGGGCATCCCTAATTCCAATTGTTGTAGAACCATAATCTGCCTTCTCTTATTAAATTGTTTCCATCTATGTTCGATAACTCCCATCCTCCAAACCCCCTTCTCCTTCTCTTCAGTAGTTTGGTCTAGGGTCATCATTATATCTAGATGGGCGAGGATATAAGCGTTACCTCCAACATCGCTTTCATCTTGCATATCTTTACTTAATGCAGATCTACCTACTCCTAGTGACTGAGCCCCAGTTACGACCAAAGCTGATCTGGTCTGAGCCATTCTCTTATGAGCTTTGTATATATCGTCTATGCTATGTCTAGGGTCGCCATAATGATGCTCTGGAGCCATAATAGAGGCATAGTCCGTAATTATTACATCGGGAATAAACCCTTCCGCCATTTCCAATTCGTCTAATTGTTCTTCCAAATCCTTCATAGTGGCGGAGAAGGCAGGGAAACTTATCATTCTTAGGAGATTCTTTCCGAACATCTTTTGAAACTTTTTAATTTCTCTCCGGGTATTTGGTAGGGTTAGCTTGGGACGTTTCGCTACGAAAAACCAGGTGGTCGCTAGGAAATCTCCTCCCCTTGGGAGGTTCCTACAAGCGGCACAGGGTTTATATCTACTTGGTTTTTCCGGATCGAATTTTATTGGGAAAGGCTCCCTGTTAATTCTGATCGTTAGATTACAAGTGTTATCTTGATTACTTAGGCAATCGAAACAGGGGAATACATAATCATGATTGTCCTCTTCATCCCCCATAGCCCCTATCTGCTTATACATTCTGGGGGCTAGATGGTGGGCTTTCATTTCGAATGATGCGTAAGCGACTCTCTTTCGGGCTAGCATCGCGTCAAACGCTACGTCTTGAAGAGACCAGGTTTTCCCTCTTTTCATAGGCCCCATCACTACGAACAGCCAACCCCTTCGCAAGTCTCCGATGAGATTACCTAGATGCCCCTTTAATCTGAATAAGGGGGTTTCCACTTCGTCAAAAACACTATTTAAAAATTGAGGATCATCTAAAGGTTTCGTCCAGTTGTAGGTAACATCTTGTATCGCCTTCTTTCTGCTCTCATAGAATTCTTCAGCCTCTACCGTTTTACCTATATCTAATAAGGATGTAATTCCCTCCGATACCTTTCTCAAATGACGAACCTTCAGGTATTCCCTTCCCTTATCAATTATGAAGTCATCGTTTATTCCGTCAGGTCCACCCTCCGATAGATACTCTTCAGAAAGTTTGGCCAGAAACAGTTCAATCTCATCCCCTAAACCTTGCCTCAGTCTACCATTCTCACTCTCAAACAAATCCTTAATATGTTTTTTCGGCGCAATCTTATACCTATCGTGGTACTCCAAAATCCAACGTACTATATGTTTGCTCGCCTCTAGTTCAAATATGTCCGGTTGTATATAAGGGAGCAAATTGGATAATACCTTGTCGGAGATGATAAGTCCGGTCAGGATTCTCTTCTCCACATCCCTGTCGGACTTGTGAATACGTCTTAACATTGACTGCTCCCATAATTAAATTCTCTGTATATCTTTCATCACCTTTCGTCCTTGCTCTACGGTCAAGTCTCCTGGGTCTTTCACCCCGGTTAAATAAAATACTTCGCTATCACAAAACCAAATTTGTTTGGATAACTTTATAGCAGCTTCTTGGGCATCCGGTTCGGAATCGAATAGGATTAAAACTTTGTTAGGCTTTAAGCCCCTGAGCAAAGCCACTTGTTTTAAGGTCCACATAGTTCCAAAAGTCGCTACAGAGCCTGGACCTAGCTTCCATTGGTCTAATGGGCCCTCTACAACCACTATGTTCGCCCCCGGAGACACTTCATCGAATCCGTAGAGGGTTTCCTTTACCGGGAGGACACTCTTTTCCTCTTCAAGATTGAGATAGGGAACGCTAGATTTGTTTGCTAAACTCCTACCTACCCAAGACACCAACCTTCCTCGCATATTCACAGGAAGGATAAGCCGATGCTTGAAATTACCTAATATCCCCCCGTAATAGAGGGTTTTGTTTCTACAGATCGTTTCTGGATCGAAACCCTTACCCAAAAGAAATTGTTTCACAATATTGGTCACGTCTGGCCAAACCAGCTCGTTAAAAAATATAGGAATTTGGATTTTCGATTTGTGGAGAATTTCTGGAGTATCTTTAATTAAATTCATTCGGGAAAAATCTTGGTATTTTTCCATTATTAGAAAAACTTCTCGGAAATTGGGGGCTTGTTCTATTTCCTTTATAAATTTGGTCACACTCCCCCGTACCCCGCATCGCCAACAACTCATATAATTGGAAATTAGATTGATACCTAAGTGGTCTGACATATCGTCGCAGAATATACAATTGAGCCCAATCCATCCGCTCGATACATGTTTTCCTTCTGTAGAATAAAACACACCCTTATCGTTTAAGTAGGAAACGACATCGAATAGCCCTACCGTTAGGTTGTTCAATTTTACGCCTTCTTGGGTATACTTTCCCAACCCTTACAATGAAATCCGTAGTCAGTCCTTACCTTATTTACGGATGTATTGCAAACTCCCATTAACATAGTTTTCTCTTTCTCTATTTCCCAATGTTTACAGCATATGCAGGATTTTACCATAGGTGGGTAGACGCGAGTGGTTTTTGTTTTATCTTTCGGTTTCACGGTCAATCCGCATTTTTCTGTTATTTTTTTATCCGTGGCGTGGAAATCATCCATTATTTTTTTTACTTTCTCAAAGGTGAGATTCTTCCTTTCTTCCTCTTCTGTGCCTGTAGAAGTATTAGGAATGGTCCATCTATCGCCCTTGAGAGCTTCATCCCAATCTATTTTAAACATCTCCGCTAATTGCTTTTTCAGCTTATCCATTTCTTTTTTAAAATCTTCTATTGGACTTTTTCCCGTACCACGGTGGAGTTTCTTAAAATCCCTTTTTATATTTTCTATTGCTTCTTTTCGGATTTTCTCTATTTCATTTGTGTATTCATCTGACATCACATCCACCCCTCATCGAAGTATAGACAGAGCCTTTGCCCGAAATGTTCTATAAGGTAACGATGAGAAGGATCAAAAAAATCTACCAATATCACATCGTCCTTTATACCCGGCACAGTACGCAATCCTCTACCTATAGTTTGAAGAGTCATTATCTCCGACTTACCTCCAGAAGCGTTTATGACCGCTCCTAGAGTGGGAACGTCTACGCCCTCTCTCCAAACAGCATCAGCTATTACCACGTCGATTTCACCGGAATTCAAATCTTTCTTAATTTGGTTTCTATCCTTCCCTGCTACCTGCCCATGAACGTATTCTATCCGTAGGTGGGGGAAAGTCTTTTGGGCCATGATTAAAATGTTATTCCCATGCTGTACCTGAGTTACGAAAATGAGAACCGTTCTACCTTCACTTACCAATTCATCCGCTTCTAACAATACCATCCTATGACGTCTGCGATTGAAGGTTACTCCGTACTTATAAACATCTGGATAACTTTTGGCCTCCTTCGCCGTTGTGGTAATAGGAAGTTTTCTAAGAATAACTTTAATCTTGGCCAATCTATCTACCTCATCTATCCTTTTGACAGAAATGACGGGGCCGATGTATCCCTCAAGGGCCATCTTTGCTTCTTCGGTATATGGTAGGGTAGCGGTGAATCCCAATCTGATAGGTGCAAGGATATTGGAGAGAACACGAGCATACGTTCCACCTTTACCACGGTCAAAAGGAGGAGCAAATTTTGATAAATGATGGGCCTCATCGACTATGACAATATCAGCATCAAAGTCGATGAGGTCTTGGTCGGTTATGTTGACTAATGTCTGAATAGTTGCTACGGTAACTCTTTTAAAATTAACAGTTCCCGCCCCAACCATCCCGATCTCATTTGGAAAAAACTCTTCTGCTTTGTCTAAGGTTTGATACAGTAATTCTTGTGTCCCTACTATTATAATCGTTTTCGATTCGGGAAATAAAGATATGAAAGAGAGAAATATAACTGTCTTACCTGATCCGGTAGGATGGTGTATGACTCCACGGAGGGAATTCATCATGTTATCTATGGCTTCTACCTGATCTGATTTAAGTTTCAGCCCTCCAGGTATTTGAATATTACCAAAATCTTTGGCCGTAGGTTTTATCTGAGGGGCGTCGCATCCCTGCGTATTTCTAGTTAATTCAAAGGGCATTCCTTTTGAAAAGCAATATTCCTGGATACGGGGGTTGAATCCCGTTAAGAACATTCCCTTTTTGATAAGAACCCTATTCCAATCCTTTTCAATTTTTCGGAATTGCCCTTGGCGCCAGTAGGTGGCTTTGAATTTGAGTAATTTTGCTAAAGTATGTGCTTCTTCGGCAGTAGTTACCTTACTGAAAACTGGATTTACTTCATATATATGCAAAATTCTACCTTCTTCTTTTTATTGGTACTACTCTCTTTATCATCTTCACTTCTGTCGATGAGGACTGATTTCCTCCTGTAATTACCTTCTCTACAAACTGAGCATCGTTTGCTCTATCTGCTAAATATAATTTATCAATGATTATTCTAATTTCTGATTTCGGTGCTGATCCTATGGTTGCGGTACACCAGGAGCAGATATATTGGCACTCTTCAGAAGCACCCTTTTCTGCTTTTCTACAAATACTACAAGGCAATGATCACTCCCATCCGTATTGAACTTCTATACTATACTACAGAATTCTTTCTAAAACCAGATTATTTCTATTCTACTTTGCCCCAAAATTCTTTTACATCTTTACTGGTCCATCCTTTATACTTCTTGAGGTATTTGGATAACCCTACCTTGAACTTTTCCCTTTTGAGAAGATCAAGAAATTCGGATGGAGCGTTTAGCATAATGTCTACCACCTCCTTCATTTCCTCCGTTAGGCTGATATAGTTGTCTATCGCTTCCCAAGGATTTTCGCTTAGTTTAGGATGTTCCGCTACATCCGATAAGGCGACTAATTGTCCAGTTCTTTTCTTTTGTTTTCTCTCTTTATCTTTACAAAGGAAATGCTGTCTGATTCGGGTGGATAACGCCGCTTCGAATGGGCAATCTAATCCATCTTCTTTTTCCTGCTCAATCACTTCCATAAAGCAAACGAATCCTTCTCCGATCAGATCATCTACATCTTGGTTACTCGTGGGAGAGAATTTGAAAGCCAGCCCAAATATGATACCCTTGTACTCTTCCCAATTTCTCATGAGCCCTCCTATCCTTTGTTTGAATTTCGTCTGTAGGCCAATGTTCGATAAAAAATATCAACCAGATCGTCTGGATCATCCTTTCCGATGGTTACCAAATCTACCCCATTAATATTTACATGAACACCTATTTGAAGGCGACGAGAAATGTCAACCATTTCCTCCGCTATCGACTTAGGTGAATCTCCAGGAGTACCTTCTAATTTTAGCCATAGCGCCACTTCTGCCCTCCTTTATTTCAGCCAGTCTCTACACCAAGACCCTTGCCAATCGCAGCGTCTGCCGTACTTTCTATGAAGGGTTTTCATCTCTGGTAAGTTGTCCATACTTATATGATTCCAAATATCGTGCCATACCATATCAAATCTTATTCCAATTTTGGGTTTATAGAGTAAAGCATTATCAATAACCAGAGATACTTTCTCTCCATATTTCTTTTCAAAATAGGGAAAAACCAAATTTACAACGTTTAGATTTACTTCTACTATCCAAACCTTTTCCACCTCTGGTTTTTGTAGAATTATATCGGCTACTACCCCCAACCCCAATCCATTCAACAAACAAGTTCCCTTTGCCCTACGAATAGGTTCTCTGTGATCCCGAATTTCATCCGGAGTATCACTCATCACCAATGTTCCGTTGTTCCTTAATCTCGTGTAGGTTCCCGCAGGAACGAATCTCCCCCTTGAGGAGAAACTATAGAGTGCTCGCATCCTACCTAAAGATTCATCTTCCACCGTAACGGTGAACCGATCTATTTTCCAGGTTCCTGATTCTCCCCCTGGAATGGGGGATTTATAATCTTTGCTAAGACCCATTCGCCCTCCTTTTCAGTTCTCCTTGAGCATCTTTGGCTATAATTTTACGTGCCTCCGTTTGAAGTTTCTGAATCATTGTGGGGATGAAAATCCCTTTCATAGTTGCGGTTTCTTTGGTCACGTCCTCTAAGGTTTGGATTCCTTTCTCCCACATCTTGCGAGCCTTCACTCCTCCTATTCCCGGCAACCGGACGAGTTCAATCATTTCCTCCGGAATACCGTATTTGATTCTGGCGGGGAGAACGTTCCAGAATTCCTTACGTTCCCATTTCCCGTACATTGAATCGATCAATCCCAACGCTTGGTTCGTTCTTTGGATATCATACTTAATGGCTCTCGCGTTGTTGTTTAGAGTTCCCTTACCTAATTCATCCCCATTCAGACACTTGTAAGCTGCCAAAGAGAAGTGAACAGCATCAGACGCTTGGATATACCTATTACGCAGCTTCCACGCCATATCATCCGCTTCTTCCTTTACATCTCTGGGGATATATCCCCAATCATTCGTAGGAATATCCGTCAAGGCCCAAGAGATAGAGAGATCATCCATAGGTGGAATCGTTCCTTCTTTCCCTCGGAACAACTGATCGAAGTTTCGATACCAAGCGTACACGTCATACGGATTAAAGTAGAGCCATCCTGATACCTTACCTAATCCGGTCAGGACATAGTGTGTTCCCTTATTAATCACCATTTCCATATCTTCCAGGTCTTCCAGAAGTCCTTGAGCATCTTCTATTCCAAATTCCTCTCCTTGGAAATAGGCGAGGGAACGGGAATACCATGCTAGTAAGGTTCTGGGATTCGTTATTACCTTGTTTTGAATTTCAGCGAGAACGTGAAAAGCCAGAACTTGGTGAGAACGTAATTGAGACATTATTGGGCGGGGGTTTCGGAAAGTTTCTTTCCAGGATTCCGTAGACATTTCGGGAATGATCAGGTAGACGTGGCCTTCATCGTCTATACCATACCTACCAGCTCTACCTGACATCTGAATGATATCTAACTCGTCTACTTTATTCAGACCCCGGTGAACTCCTAGAATCACCACGTTCCTTGCGGGAAGATTTCGTCCCCAAGCCAGAGTAGACGTGGAGATCAAGACCCTGAGCCCCCCTTCCCGTTTGGTAAATGCCGCCTCTACCTCTAACCTTTCTGTTAAATCTAGGTCGGCATTATGAAATTGAGAATCAATCCCTTCATCCTTGAGACGCTTCACCATACCGCGTCCCGTATTCTTATCGTGCGCAAAAACGAGAAACTTTTCAGTTGGTTTCGATTTTATTATTTCAATAGCAATAGCTTTCTTAGCTTCTTGGGATGCTTGATAACTTTCCCCTCCCCAATTAGTCCTAACTATTTCGTATTCCCTGTAATGAAACTGGAGGCTGACGGGCCGCCAGATACTATATATTACCTTAGTTTCCTTTTGATTTAAAGATAAAAGCCACGCTCCAAGTTGGTCTACGTTCGGCATAGTGGCCGAAAGAAAAAGAATTTTAGCATCTCCGTTAATTTTGCTGAATCTCATTATTCCTGATTCGACAGCGTGTCCTCTACCAGTAGAGAGGATGTGAGACTCATCCACTATGACTAACCCTACTTCCTTTAACCAGTAGTTATTTTCCGACTCCATCCTGCGGGTACGGGAGTCAGCCATCTCCGAAGTCATCACAATAATGTTAGACCTACCTAGTTCAGCTTTCCTTGCTTCGGACAGTGTATAGTCGCCTGTGAGTATTGTGATGGTATACCTACCGAATCTGGTTTTCCAATCGTCATACTTCTCTTGCGTAAGGCTTTTCAGAGGGGAAAGATAGATCACTCTTTTGCCGGCCCTCAATGTTTCCTCCATGAACAGCTCGGCACATATCGTTTTCCCCGATGAAGTATTAGCCCCTATTATCATATTACAGTCGGATTCCCTGAAGGGGTAAACCAAGGATTGAACTGGGTTGAATTTAGGAAACTTGTATGGATACCCCTCCGTAGGCACTAAATCCATCTCCGGAGTATCGCTTATTACATTAATGCCGGGGTATTTACCGACCTGCTTTTGTTTATCTCCCCCCAGTATGGCCTCTACCCTATCCTCTACTTTCTGAGGGGCGTCGCATCGTTCCAATTCCTCTTCATCTTCTCCCGGTTCACGGGTTGGTTCTTCTGCGAAGGAAGGATCATAGACCCAACCTGATCTCTTTAATCTTTCCTCCATCGTGAGGTTCTCTTTGGGATTCTTTTCTCCAAGGACGTAACTCAACTGCCCATCCGTCAACCTTCCATATTTGTCGAGTCCCTCAAGGAGACTCAACGGAAATGAGGCGTATGTAGAATTCGCTTCGGCAGTTTTATTCAAGACAGCTCGAACATAGTCCCAATCAATAATGGAAACAAAGATGGCTTCCTCTAGAAGTTTCTTTATCACCGATGCTATTCTAAGTGCTACGGATTCTTTGCTGGTAACTCTGAATACCCTTTTGCCTTTACTTAGAGGTCTATCATCTTGGCCATTCCATAGCACCAGTCGGATAGCATCCTCTCCTACTCCTCTGGTCACGTTGGTCCTTTTATCCACACTGGAGTAGACCATAATCTTGACCAAATGATTAGTAGTTTCTACTAAATATTGATACTCTTGTGATCGAGTATTTTCATACTCCTCATATCCAAGGCTGTACTCCTTGAATATATCTTCAAATTCCTCTTTGGTTAACTCGACATATTCTGCCATGGGCCCTCCTTGCCTAATCGTTTACCACAATTATTTCTACTTCTTTCCCACCAGCCTCTACGAACATCTTTTTGAATATTTTCATATCCAGTAGTTTATTTGTTATTATTTTGCTTACTTTTATTTTCTCCCCCGTATTCTCTTCTACATAGTGGTAATAAGGAAGAATGCCTAAATAACTTTCTTTAATGACTAAGTTGGCCAACTTCATTTGGTTTTTGGTAAGTCTTATCTTAGTCCCATCATCCATTTCTGCCATAGGGACTCCCCCGGTAAACTTTTGGTGTTTTATGGTATCATGGGGGCTTAGTTTGACAGACCTAACTGTTACATATCTACCGCCTTCAAAATATTTTCTTTTAATTTTCATACTTCCTCCTTTAGCTGTGAACGTCTACGGTTACCATCCACCCAGAAATGATTTCTAAGTCATTCATCATATCTTTGACTTTTGGTCCTGGTTTGTCCCAACCGTAACCATCGTCCCATCCATATACTTTCCCTTTGTAGATGAGAGCGGCACAACTGAGATCCTCTGGAATCTTTGAAACATGTATTATATCGTCTGTATGCGGCCCCCATTGAGTAGGCCAATCTAACGCTCTCCCGGTTCCTCTACACCCGTTGCATCCATCTTGAACTTCCATATCCGTTCGTTTTCCCGTTCCCTTACACAACTTACATGTTCTGATATGGTTCTCGTCCTTGCTGGAATCGTATCCGGGAACGTGGCACCCCTTCCACCGACCTCCGATCTGGTACCAGTCCCAAGAAAAACCCCCTCCCATCGACGCTCCCTCATTTTCATCGAAAGGTGCGAGGGCTTCCTCAATTTCTAATGATGGGTCTTTGTCTCCTGAAATCCAAATCTCAACATGAAAGTGCATAGTGCCCCCTTTCTACCTCTTGACTATGAATATGTTCGTCCTGCGATAACGCCCCCACGATTCGGGAATAGCGCAGTTGTTGATTCGGAGGATACCTTGCTCTCCCACTTTGGGCCTTTTATATTCCACTATGAATGTAAGCCCGTCTTTCCATCTGGGAAAGAAACCATTCCTCTGGATTCGGATAAATGGCATAGAAGTACCTATCCAATTTTCGTAGGTATTGTCTACCATTACCACTCTTCTGCTCACTAAATTCATCTTTACTCTTCTTTCAAATCTCAGCTTACAATATATCACTTTGCTTCTACTCCGATATTTTCCGACTCTATGCTTAATTTCCACGTTTCCCCCTTTCTTTTCTCGATAGCCAGCGTCCCAATCCCCGTGATCGAGCTTGGTATGAGCAACAATGACTGGCCTCTTCAAGTTCTACTCCGTCGAATTTAAATGAATACTTTTTCCTTCCCCTCTTTGTGATTTTTACCTCCTCCAAATCCACAGAAGGGAATTTGTCTTTCACAATCGTAATTTGCTCCCTCAGGAACATCCTACAGGTACGATGGTTCATGATGATTTAGGAGTTGGGGCAACAGTTCTTCTCCACAATGCCGCTTGGTGTAATTTCCCTTGAATCTTGACTACCTTTTTACGTTTCAACAAACAGAGAACGGAACCTATCGTGGATCTTCCCGGTGAATATCCTTCATTTTTTGCTTTTCTAGTCAAATCCTCAGCGGTCTGTCCAGCGTCCTCCAATAGGTTCTCCCAAACCCACGGCTTCCATCCTTCCCTTGGTCTATCACCAGTGGCTTTTCTCATCGGGGTATGAGTTTGGGGTTTCTCCTCATCTCCCTCAAACAACATAGCCGTGGTGAAGAGGGTATCCTCCAATTTCAAATGAGTATACATTTTGTTACCTACCATTAAAACATATACCGGACGTTTCAGAAGAGGATCGTTCCTCTTTTCTATGATCACCCGTTCTATCATTTACCCCCCTTTCGAACCAAGGCATGCTTGAGAAGGTTTTTGATCTCCTCTGGAGTCCAATTCTTCTTCGCCCTTTCGCCCAAGTAGGCTGGCTTGTATTTGATCCATCTGGCCGCAAAGTCCATCGCGCACGTGGGCCCGAATCCAATCTTTATGGACCTTTCGCTTTTCAATGGCCTCCCACAGTTCCGGCACTTAGGAGATTCATATAACAAAAACGCCCGAATGAATTCCGGTGATGGAACTAGGGAACGTCTACCTTCCTTGTCCTTCGGTTTCTCAGCCGTAGGAACGTTTGATTTCATATTTCCTCCTTTATTGTTTTACTTTCAAAGATGAAAGCATTACCCACTGCCTCCCGTAAGGAGAAGGGGCCAGCTCTACGCGACTGACGAATCTTTTCCAAGTGAACTTAATACAGCTACATCCCCTGACTTCACACTCCCCGTGTCCGGGAGATATGAGACCAAGATCATCCTTGTGTTCCGACATTGGTCCATCACCAGTGTGCTCACAACCGCAAACGCTTTTCGGTTTCATAATTTCCTCCTATCTCACGTCAAAGTGAGTCATAACAGTTTGAAGCAAGTGGTCGTAATTCCCTGAAGTCGCCTCTTCTTGAAACTTCTTCCACGCCTCGTCCGGCAGTTTGGCTTCCCTCATTGATCTTTTACACCTTCCCAAAATGGAGAAGGCGTTGCCGTCCTCACCTACCAATGTGACTTTTGGCTTCGTCATTTCCACCTCCTATTCATAGGATATTTTTCCATGTTTCACCAAAATAACGTTGTTGGTTACCTCAATTATGCCTATATCTGAACGCTCTTCTCCATCCCACTCCACCTTTCCGTTGAGGACATATCCCCATCTCTTGATGAAGTTTTCTATGATGTATTGAAGCCACTTAGTGTAATCGTAGAATTTCTCTCCACCGTCCCAAGCGATAACCTTTCCATCCCGATCTGGTCCCCAATGGCACCAGAGACCAGGTTGGGTTCTTGGCGGATGGTTAT
>Ga0307378_10003698_pt1 | contig 22229 bp, 17 predicted proteins | sample UN1MG_FD_202238 | JGI IMG/M metagenome (GOLD analysis project Ga0307378, IMG submission 202238) | Soil microbial communities from Risofladan, Vaasa, Finland - UN-1 | ecosystem: Environmental > Terrestrial > Soil > Coastal area > Acid sulfate soil | place: Finland: Risofladan, Vaasa | collected...
GCGCCGCTTTCTTCACCGTGAAGAAGCCGGAATTTACACGGATTACCAACCATTTGATGTCCTCATTCGTCAGTTTTACCATGCCATCTGAAGACATGGACTGACGAAATAATATCTGTACTCCACATTATTTAGATTCGAGGTAAAGTTTTATATCTTATGACACCAAATGTTTTATAGCACTTGCGTAAAGTGCTGAGGCGGTTTAAGGCAGACCGCCGCAATCAACCAAAAGGAGGTGAAAAAAGAAGTGGCTATAATTGACGTCATAATGGACAGTTTCGCTACCGCTATCGGAACAATGATCGAGTGGATACCCGCGATAATCGCTGCGCTCATCATCTTCCTCATCGGCTGGTTCGCGGGACGAGCGGCGGGAAAGATAATTGGCAAGATAGTTGAAAAAGTACGTCTGGGCGATGCCGTGGACAAAACGATCATCGGTGAGGCAATCAAATCGTCGGGCATGACCACGGCGGGATTTTTCGACGTGCTGGTGCGATGGTTCATCTACATTATCTTCATCATGGCAGCCATAAACGTGCTGAACCTACCGATGTTGACGAACTTCATGAATCAGCTCGTCCTGTACATACCGCATCTTATCGCTGGCATCTTTGTGCTTATCGTGGGTCTCGTACTCGTCAATTTCGTCATGGATTGGACCGGAGAGCAGATAACGAGCCGCGAAGTTGCCTTCGGCGATCTTATCGCACCGCTCCTCAAGGCGCTCTTCTCCTTGCTCGTCGTCGTATTAGCACTGGACCAGATGCTCATTGACACGACAATTATCTACACCTTCCTCGTTCCCTTAGCATGGGGGCTCGGAATCGGTCTTGCAATTGCACTGGGTATCTCGCTGGGCTGGGGAACCAAGGAAATTGTTGCGGACTATATGAAAGAGAAACTAACCCCGGAATCCGGGTAGAAAATACGTATAAGAGTTGTGGGGGAACGAAGCGTGGCCCCACCCCCATTTTTTTTTCGTCACACTAAATAAAAATTGTCTGAAGCATAATTTAATCTATTTCCGTGCATTTCTTCTCTTAGGGACCGAAGAGATAAGCCATGTACATAACAATTCCCGTAATCGTGCTTCTGATTCTTTTATCCTCGTTCTGCGCCGCGGCCGAAATGGCATTCGTGTCGGTGGATAAGCTTACGGTGCAGGAGGCGTCGTTAAAGGGACGGAAATCAGCGATTGTACTTGAAAGGCTCTTGAAAGAGCCCGATGAGGTCATCAGTGCAATCGTTATCGGCAATAATCTGGCGAACATCACCGCGTCAGTTCTCGCAGGCGCGCTTGCCACCTCGTTAGTGGGCAATATCGGCGTCGGGATAGCAACGGCGGTCATGACCCTGCTCATCGTCGTCTTCGGTGAGGCGATACCGAAAGCGTACGGGATCCACAACGACAAATTCGCGTTCCTCGTCTCCCGACCGCTCTACGTCCTGCGCGGCGTTTTTTATCCGCTTGTGAAGGCGTTCTCTGTCGTTTCTGATCTGTTCCTTCACCTCCTGGGAAAAGAGCAAAGGAAGAGGGCCGTGGTTACTGAAGAGCAAGTGAAGAAGCTGATCGCACTCGGCGTTCATGACGGAACGATCCAAAAGGACGAGCAGAAGCTGGTGGAGAAAGTCTTCGATTTCGATGACACCATAGTGGCGGAAGTGCACGTACCGCTGGAGCAGGTCGTGAGCGTACCGGATACCGTGCGTATCGAGGAGCTCTTGAAACTATCCGCGGATACGGGCTATTCGCGATTCCCGGTCTATCGAGATGAGAATGAGGAGGAGATTGTGGGCATCGCGCACGTCAAAGATGCGCTCCTTAGGGAGACGCATACGCCAGTAACAGAGATAATGAGAGGGATAATAACAATCCCACCCAAGATGAAAGCCAATGACGTTTTGAGAGAGATGCAAAGGAATAAGGTGCACATGGCAGTACTGCAATCACAGGAAGGGCGAACAATAGGAATCGTAACGTTAGAGGACTTGATAGAAGAGATATTTGGCGAAATTCGTGACGAACACGATCTGAAATGAGATAGTCATTTTCTGCTCTGCCATCGTGGCTGCCGGAAAAGGAGCGGAGCGGGATTGATCAAGCGGAATGGAAGCATCGTCGCTCTACCTCTCGAATCGGTTTCGGCTATTTATTTAAATGCATACCTCAGTTTTTTAGTAATGTACAAGCGAATTGTCATGATCGTCGATTCCGGTATCGAAACGAAATTCGCCTCACGTTATGCGCTTTTAATCGCGAGAGTTGCCCGTGCGAAATTATATCTCGTCCCCGCGTTTCGGGATAGCGAGGTCCTGGCCAACTTAGAAGAGATAAGAAGCATCGCGGAACGTGAAGGGGTGGAAACCGAGCAGCTCGCTATCGAGGAGAGTCTGGTGAGGGAGGTTAATAACCTGGTCCGGGACAAACAGATGGATCTCATCGTTGTTGTTCTGAAAGGCGAACGAGATGGCCGGTTCTTTATTGGCACGCTTGCACAGCGGCTGATGAAGCATGCGCAGGCCTCGGTCATCGGTGTACGAATCGTCAAGGCGCGACCGCTAACGCATCACCGGAAACTGCTTGTACCGGTCTCCAACAGGGACTATCACTTCAAAGAGCGGCTCTTTCTTATTGATACTCTCGCTCGATGCTTGAACCTCGACGTTTCACTCTTCCGCTGCATCAAATCGCTGGGGCGGTCGTTTGACCGAGATGAGATGGCTGCCTTCTTTACGGAAAGCGAGGATTACCTGTCGCCCTTTAAAGACTGCCTCTGCGGCTGCGGCGTAGCTGCGGATGTGCGGGTGCAGGTATGCGAGAAGAACGCGACGGATAGTATCCTTGATGAGGCGATGAGCGGTCGCTTTGATCTCCTGCTGGTGCACGCACTGAAGCGAAATGTAGTAAAGGAGTTTTTAGGGAGCAACGAGATGGAGGAGATCATACGAAGAACGCCTGCGAACCTCCTGCTGTGGAAGTCGAGGGATTGATAGCGATGGAAGAAGAGCGTACCGACGTGCATGAGACTGGGATTGAGGAAGTCTACAAAGCGTTGGAATCGTCTCCGGAAGGGTTACCCGAGGAGGAAGTCAAGAAACGGTTTCTCTCCTTCGGCTCGAACGAAATCCAGGAGAAGCGGAAGACGCCGCTCTCCATAAAGTTCCTGAAACAGTTCTTCAATTTCTTCGCCATCCTGCTCTGGATTGCGGGCGGCCTTGCCTTCCTTGGTGAATACCTTTCACCGGGCGAGGGTAACTTGAACCTCGGTATTGCCATCATCGGTGTGATCTTCATCAACGCCGTCTTCACCTTCTATCAGGAGTACAAGGCGGAACGAGCTGCCGAGGCACTTAAAATGCTGCTTGCTCCTGAAGCCAAGGTTATAAGGAGTAAGAAGGAGCTTCTGATTCCCGCACGCGAGGTGGTGGTCGGCGATATCATTCTGCTTTCCGAAGGGGACCGGGTCCCTGCGGATGGTAGGCTTACGGAGCAGTACGAACTGAAGGTGAACAATGCGCCCCTAACCGGAGAGTCGTTACCGCAGACGCGAAGTACGGAGCCGGAAAGGGGCGAGCTGTTAGAGGCCAAGAACGCTGTCTTTTCCGGCACAACCGTCGTTTCCGGCTCCGGGAGAGCGGTCGTATTCGCTACCGGCATGGGCACGGAGTTCGGGAAGATAGCAGGGTTAACGCAAGAGATAAAGGAGGAGAAGAGCCCGTTACAGAAGGAACTCGCCTTCTTTATCAAAGTGATATCCGCTATTGCGGTCCTGCTCGGTATTGTCTTCTTCTTCACGGGGTGGGTTATAGGCCGGGACTTCACCGCGAATTTCATCTTTGCCATCGGGATAATCATTGCGAACGTGCCGGAGGGGCTCCTCCCGACCGTGACGCTGACGCTCTCCATAGCCTCGCAGCGAATGGCGAAGCGAAACGCGCTCATCAAGAGCCTCAATTCCGTGGAGACGCTGGGCTCGACGACGGTTATCTGCACTGATAAGACCGGAACCCTGACCCAGAACGAGATGACGGTGAATAAGATTTTTGTTAACGACCGTGAGCTGGCGGTTACCGGCTCGGGCTATCACCCCGAAGGGACCCTCCTTTACGATAACGAAGAGGTCTCTGAGGGAGATATAAACGCCATCACACCCTGTTTGAAAACGGCTTTTCTCTGCAATAGTTCCCAACTCACCATGAAAGAAGGCAAGTACGTGATCATCGGCGATCCGACGGACGGGGCGCTTCTCGTGCTTGCAAAGAAGTTCACGGACACGGAAAAGCTGCTGAGTGCCGAAGAGCGGATCTTTGAAATTCCCTTTACCTCTGAGCGGCAGATGATGAGCACCATCTACAAGGGCGGTGGCAACAAGACGGTAGCCTACGTAAAAGGAGCGCCCGAGTCCATACTTCTCCGGTCGAGTACGATTCTTATCGATGGTCGTGAGGAACCGTTATCAGAGGCGGAGCGAAACCGGCTCGAAGCGGTGGCCGAGGGCTTTGAAAAAGAGGCGTTGCGAACCATCGCGCTTGCGTACCGCGAAGTCCCACTGCAGGAGGCGCGGTATACCGCAGACGACGTTGAGCATGACCTCGTATTCCTCGGGTTCGCCGGGATGATCGACCCGCCCCGTACCGAGGTCAGAGAAGCAGTGATGAACTGTAAACGGGCGGGGATAAAGATCATCCTTATTACGGGCGATAACAAGCTTACCGCAGAGGCGATAGCGCGTGCTGCGGGCGTTGTAGAAGGTGTCCCGGTGGTCGTGGAAGGCCCGGACATCAATAAAATGGACCGCGCAGCGTTGAAAGAGATCTTGAAGAACCCGGAGATCATCTTCGCACGGACCGCGCCGAAACACAAGATGGACATCGTTATGGCGCTAAAAGAGATGGGCGAGGTGGTGGCCGTTACGGGCGACGGAGTCAACGACGCCCCGGCGCTTAAGGAGGCGGACATCGGCATTGCTATGGGTGCCGGCACGGACGTTGCCAAGGAAGCTGCGGACGTCATTCTGATCGACGATAATTTCAAGAGCATTGTGGATGCCGTGATGGAAGGCCGGACGGTCTTTGACAACATCAAGAAGTTCGTCACCTATATCCTCACGAGCAACATCCCGGAGATCGTGCCCTTCTTGATTTACGTACTCTTCAGCGTGCCCTTACCGTTGACCGTGATCCAGATCCTTGCGATTGATCTCGGCACTGATATGGTGCCGGCAATTGCCATTGGGACCGAACCGCCGGAGGTGGACATTATGGAACGACCGCCACGGCCGCGTAAGGAGCGGATGCTGACGCTTCCCACGCTGCTCAGATCCTACGGGTTCATCGGCCCTATAGAAGCGGCAGCCGGACTGCTGGGCTACTGGTGGGTCATGAAGGCAGGGGGCTGGGTGCGGGGTATGGACCTTCTCGCTACCGATCCGCTCTATATCAAGGCGACCACCATGGCGCTCGCGGCCATTATCATCTGCCAGATCGCTAACGGGCTCCAGTGCAGGAGCCTGAGGAACTCGATCTTCAAGATCGGGTTTTTCACGAACAGGTACCTCTTCCTGGGGTTCGCGACCGAACTGCTGCTCATCTTCGGGTTTTCGTACCTCTTCTTCTTCCAGCGGTTCCTTGGCACCGGACCACTTGAGCTGAAGCACTGGCTCTTCTTCATACCGTTTGCCATCTTCATTTTTGTGGTCGAGGAGATCAGAAAGGCGATCAAACGGAGGCTCGAGCGGAACAAGCAAAGAAGCAGCGGTTTAGTGGCATAAATAAAGTTGCTTTTTTTAAAAAAAACACAAATGGCGACCGCCTCGCCAAACCTTGGGATTGCCGGTCGGGTTCTCACCGGAACGGAAAAATAAAGGTTTTTGGAGTTTTAGTAATACAATATCTTATCTGCGGTAAGTGCTGCTTCTGCAGCGTCCGGGATTTCCATGCGAATGATAAAATCCTCGATGTTGGTTGTGTCATCTAACGTCGTAGCGAAGCCGTTAACAACATGGAATGTCGCACACGACGTAAATTTCACTCCAAAAACGTCCTTTAGATATCGTACCATCTGTTCTAAGTTGTCGGGCAGGTCCTCAGGATTTAAACCTTCAAACTGCCCCGCGACGAGTTTCTTCACGTCATACGAGCACTCCATTTTCTCCAGATTCCCTTTCTTTACCATTTCCACGCCTTGTGGCCCGTAATAGACCACGACCTCGGGAATATTATGGAGTTTCTTCGCTGCAAAGGCCATAAGAAGACTCGCGTACTGGTTGTTCGGGCGCTCCATACCTGAATTCACAACGATGAGCAATTTATCGATATGTTTTATTTTCATCTTTTCCGTTATCACCTCCTACTCCTTTGACACTATTCAATTGGGAGCGGTCATATAAATAACTAGCTATCGCTTATGTAGATTCCTATAAATGGTAGATGGTTATTAAAGTAGATAATAAGTCTATTGGTAATTTTAAGCACAACAAGAGGACGGAATCATGACCCGATCCCGGAGTTGCCAGGGTTCGGATATACCGGGAAAATGCGGCAGTGTGCGCCGCTTCCTGGGTTTTCGCATGCCCTCCTCCTCTTCTTCTTCCAGCGGTTCCCCGGAAGGGTACCGGCCCCCTCGAATTACAGCGCAGAACGGGCTCTTCTTCTTTATACCAGTAGCGTGAATAACGGTAGGTGCTGAGCCACCAAGTCATCTCTCGAAACAATTTTTATAAACGAGTCCTCTGTATGGTTGTCTTGCACATGGCGAAATGTCCGTATTGTAAAGGCGAAGTCACGTTTGCGAATGTAAAGATGGAGCAAAAAGGGCACGGGTTTCTGAGGCAGGAATCAATGTATATCTGCCTCACTGTGATTGTATTATCGCAATCAGTAGAGGAAAATACATGTAATTTTTTGTGTGTGCGTGCGTGCATGTGTGTGACTCACGCGTCGCTCACGGGCCATCCTCATCTTCGTAGTCGAGGAGATCGGGAAGGCGATCAAGCGGAGGCTCAATAGGAAAACTGAGAGACTGAAAGTCGGCTATCTGAAACGGGAGACCCAACTAAAAAAGATAAACTAACATCTCGACACGCTTCCTTCTCTAACTTCTGTTTTTCTCTCGATCAAATATCGTCAGTCAAGAATTTGCCTAACTCGATTTCCTACTGCGAGTGGAGCTATTATGACCTTTTCTATCGTCTTTTCATCTAAGGGGAGCTTTTTGAGTCCTCCTCTTTCTAATGCCACAAGGGCACCAAAAGGTCCCGTAGAAAAATCCTCGTTTTCGTAGGTTCTTGCTGTGGATAGCTTCTCTTGGACATTTATTACCTCTACTTTCGCTTTTAGGATTTCCAGAGTACCAAGAGGTTCTTTAGTGTCAGGATCGCGAATTTCTTCACCAGGGTCAAAAATTACAAATCGCATACCATTTTCGACGCCATCTTTGTGCCCTCGATTAATTACGACTCGATATTCACTTAGTATTTTTGCGATCTTTCCCTCAATCATTTTTTCCCATCTTCACCTTCCTTCACAACTTATCTAAGTGTTCTTTAATATTTCTAACTTCTTCTAATGTTAACTTTTCTATCTCGGAAGGTTCTATCAATTCAAGTCTATGTCTTTCGGGAGTGAAATATTTTTCTGTTCGACAGTGCCGATAGACCTTCTCCAAATATTCCCCGACACCCTCCTCAACTTTAAAGATTTCGACTTGGGCTAATCCATCTGGTTGCACATGATAAACCTTCGATCGTCCTACCAAATCTTCAAGTCCATTTTCTGAGACATAAATCTTAAACCACATATCCTCCATCAAATCTTTCGCATTTTCTATTATACCAATCAACTTACCCCCCCTGAGGAGTATTTGGTTTATCTTAAAACTTTTTCTTTTTAGGGATGGCCACCTCTCCTTGAATCGAAGTAACATCCTTAATTCTTTTTTGATTATTCCAATATCTAGATCTAAAGATTTTTTAATGGGTATGAATGGTTGTCGGTCTCTTAACCGATTTAATAATTTTTGAGAAGCAACAGACCATCCACGAAATTCTATCGGTGAAATGTCGATATATCTAATAAATTCTATATCAGACGGAATTAGACGTTTGTTATTCAACTTACGAGAAAGTATTAATGCCGGTTTATTGAATCCATAGGCCATCCCCAACTCTAATGCGACATTAGGACGCAAAAATGGTTTCGTTTCTTTTTTACCTGATACTTTATCGATAGTCTCATAAAGTTCTCCCGATATGTCTACTATACAGAATTCGGAAGATTTTATTTTTAAACAAATATCGCAAAAACTACCAAAATCGTATGCCTTACTATCAGACTTTTTAAGTTTGTATTTTTGTATATCTCCGTAAAATTCTGTGAGAGCTGCTTTTATTGCATTTTCGCGGTTCGCTTTTTCGCTATCGAAAGGTTGAACTAAGAAATATGAGTTTGATATCGTGTCTACAGGTTCATGCGGACATTCACCGACCACTGGGCAATAATTTTGGGAAACTGTCATTTTTTCTAAAAATTGGAGTTCATAAGCTATGAAGTTATCGTTTAAACCCTGTTCTGTATCAGGGCTTCCTCCGATTTTTCGTTTTTAACTCTTGTTCTAATTTTTGTCTCCTTGAGATCCCAAAATGTAAACCTGCAACCATCAAAAATTAGATACAGAACCTCACCCGCTTGCTTTGCTTGCTATCGGAGGTAAGGTACGTTCGTTCTGCCTGCTCCGTCATAATTCCAGTCTTGTTGAACCTTAAAATCAAAACCCTTAAGAAGGAACAAGAGTGTACTGTACATAGAATAATGCAACCGGAAGTGCTGCTCGGCAGGCTCATCGTGCTCGTCATCGGCCTCAACGTGCTCGACGACTACGTTCTTCAGGCTTCTTAGATCATGCAATGCAAATGCTCTTAAAGCTTTAAAGGTATACCTACAATTATGGACGCGACAGGCGAGCACCGTATCTGGGAGGAATTGAAGGCGATACGTGAGGAGCTGGAATACATAAAAGCGCACATGGTGGATGCGGATACAATCCTCACTCCGGATGAGGAGGCCCTTTTAGAGGCGGCGCTCACGGAGTTTGAAGCGGGCAAAGCGACGAAGCTCAAGGACGCGTTCGAGCGCGAGCTGAAGGAATGACCGCTTTCGAGCTGTACCTCAGTACGGCTGCTAAGGCTTATCTAAAGAAGTTAGATAAACCAGTCTTCGAGCGCATTTACCGGCGAATCAACGCACTGGCGGTCGATCCGTATCCCGCGGACGCGAAGCGCGTCAGGGGCAGGACGGAGAAGGTATTCCGGGTCCGCGTTGGTGATTACCGGATCCTTTACGTTATCTACGGGGATACCAAACGCATTTTGATCGTTATGGTTGATAAACGGGCAAAGGTGTATGAACGGTGAATACTGATTACCTATAATTTCCAAAACAAATAATTCGTCTTACAGTATCAACAATTCGTTTTCGCTGAACTGAACGAGGCTAAATCAATCTCTTGAATGATTTTTCTCACTCCAACTCCGCGCGGATTTACCCTGTTTAAATTGGCTATAGCGTGCAGTCAAAATAACCACACACCTTCTCAAAACCCCGCTGGTAAAATTCCAGACCTCACCTGCTTACTTGCTATCAGAGGTAAGGTGCGTTTTTCTGCCTGCCCTGTCATAATTCCAGTCTCTTTGAACCCAGAAATCAAAACCCTTAAGAAGGCAAAAGAGCGTACATAGAATAATGCAACCGGAAGTGTTAGTGGGCAGGATCGTCGTGCTCGTCCTCGGCCTCAACGTGCTCGACGACGGCGCGACGGCTACGTTCTTTATTTAGGCTTACGGACTACGTACGCGTGGGATGAAAAGCGGGTAATGGTTGTTTGAAAAGAACCCGGGCAGTTCAGGCTTCTTAGAGCATGTAATAACGCAAATGCTCTTAAAGCTTTAAAGGTATGTATACCTACACCTATGGACGCGACAGGCGAGCACCGTATCTTCCGCTCAGCTCATCGAAGACGATAAAGCACTTCTTCGGGCCCAGATTGAGATCTCTAATCGTGCGAGTGAGTATACGTGTCTTCAATGGAGGAGCATCACTTGCCACAACCAGGACAGTCACCGGTCTTACGCGTACAGTGCAAAAACAGCGTTATCCCCCGCGCATCTTCGATCGCATCGGGGTCGTAAAGTTCTTGGGTGTTATTTGTGAAATAAGAAATTACGGCGTAATTGAGCTTTATATGCGTAACAAAACCGAAACTAGTTAGTATAATGAGAGCAGATAGATTATTATGCCCAAAACTGTCTTATCTGCTCTCAAAAGCTGTATTGATTTCATCCAACTTAAACTTTCCGATTTTCTCGGCGGGCAGCCGAAGATCGAAGTGATCTTAACAGAGCGATTCCTACAGGAGGATAAACCCTATAACGTGAACAAAAGGCTCATCCTCCTTGCAAATAACCATTTTGAGCTTGTCAATCCTGTTTGCCCCCGTTGTGGATCAGATCGGGTTACGAAGCAGGATTATCGGCGGCGTCACCCGATACTCGGCGAGTTCGGAGCACAGACGGTTTATTTAAAGCGATACCGCTGCAAAAGATGCAGGAAGAAGTTCGTCACTCCTTTGGATTCCGTTGTTGAACGAAATCGCAGGTACGCATCGGTATTCAAGGCTAAAGTGGACGGTTTGACGAAGACGGGATACCGTCCGCTGCGGAAGCTGAAGGAGGATCTCACCACCTTCTTCGGGCTCGCGCCTTCGCACCAGACGATAAAGAATTGGCTGGGAATAGGCGATATAAAGAGAATTGAAAACCAAATATCAAACTATTCCGGGTATTACTGCTATGACGAGCAGTATGTTAAAATTGACGGCGAGAGAGCATACCGTTTGGCTGTCTTCGACCCGGTCTTGAATGTTCCCGTTTCTGAAGAAATAGCTGCTAATATCGAGTATAATACGATTCACGGATTTTTGAAGGAAGCGTTCAGGAATAAGCCTCTTTTTGCAGTCACAACTGACCACAGAAGGGAATACAAAGGGATAATGGCTGATCTAGGGGCTAAGCATCAGTTATGCATATTCCATCTCTTCAAAATGATAGGAGTGGACGTATACGCCGTTTTAAAGTCCAATAGAGCTTCTTATCGCGATAAAATCAAATTGTGCCTCTATTTCACTGAGATTAAGAACGTCTTCAGGACGTACGATCTGCGGGGCGCTCAAGAGCGATTGGAGCGGCTGCTGGACGAATATGACGATATTCCTGTCGTTTTGCGAAGATATATTCGGAAGAAGCTACTCCCAGATTTCGAACGGCTCACGCTGTTCATGAGAGACGGTTTGGTCTCCAGAACGACCAATCCCGTTGAAAATTACTATCGCCAAACCGATCCTGAGCAAATAAAGGATAAATATAAGACTGCCCAAGGCATACTCTCGTATCTGGCGAGAAAGATGGACTACTGGACGGCAAAATTGGGTCGAGATCTCCAGCACCCAACAAGTTGACAGCCCCATCGCATCGCAAAGCTTATAACCGCGGAAATCAAACAGGTTTCTGAATATAGGAGACAGCTTTAGGCGAGTTATTTTTGCCAAAAGAGATATGTCTCGCCGTAGTTATATCTCCCTCTTCATCCTAAAGTTGGAGAAGAGCCGTTTTTTTAAACGAACGACCACATCTCATCTACCTGGACTTCAGTAAGCCCCACATTCTTTATCAAAAAGTCCGTCACGTCCCGTGCGTGTCGTGCTAAGTCCTCGACGACAGCTGATACCGTGTCGCGATGGATCTCCAGTATGCGTTCAATAGCTCTTATTCCGTTTTTCTCCACCAGCAATTTGCAGATCATGATGATCTGTTCTTCTTTGAGGTGTCTGTTGTAGAAGACCGTGTTTTTGGTCTCTACGAAGACACCACCGCAGGTCTTGCATTTGAACATCTGGTTGCCCTTGGCATTAAAGCCTTTCTTGATGATGTTACCCGTGTTTCTTTTCCGGTAGTCCGGGCAATCCCGATTCAAACATATCTGATCTTTTGAATTTGCTCCGGTCATGGAATAAGTTATTAGAGCGGGTGTTTATAAAAAGTCACGGTTTGTGGGACATTACCAAATCATTCCAAAGATTCTTCAGGTTCTACCAAACTAACAGTTGGTTCGGGGAATGTATATCTCCTAACATATATATAATCATAATAGCCTTCTGCAAACGCTTCTCTGTTTAAATCTGTTCCAAGGAATAGTTGCGAATTAGAAAGATTAAAACTTAATTCTTGAATTGTGTCTTCTATCTTTATATTGTTAACTTCAAGTAAAATATGGCCAGAATTTTTATCCCAAGCCATTTCTATTTTATTCCAGTCGCCACTCAATTTGTCATCTCTCCAATTAACATCCTTAAGATTTAATTTTATCAAATACTCCTTATTATCTTCTAAAAACATCCGACCCTTCAAATAGCTATTTTCCTCATATAAAGATATCCTATTTTCTTCGTTAGAATTCCCAATGTCAAACAAATAATGAACTCTATTATCAGAATTGAACCAAGAAGATCGAAATCTTATGCCCACAGCATAGCCTTCTTCATCAAATGAATAGTTTCTATGAAGATAACTACATTTATCAATGAAAACCGCTCCGTCTTTGATTATGGGTTGTTCGAAGTTTGAACAAAGTGGGATAAATTCATAGTATGGGAATTTTGAATTGATATGTTCAGTTATGGATTCATTTAAAGCATATATGTCTTCCTTTGTAGCTGGGTGCACGAAGCAAAATTGATAAATAGTCAAAATCGCTGCTACGAATCCGATTAAGATGATTATATTTAATAAACTAAAATGCCCTATCATCTTCTTTGAAGAAGTCACTTTTCACTCCTAGTCACCTGTTTGTCATTTTAATATAAAACATTTTGCTTTGGTTTTAATGTTTTGCGAATCAACACTCCGTAAAAGTACCCACGTGAACCCACCTTTTGTCGAAGATAAAAAGAAGAAGATGAAGCGAAGAAAGAGAAGCGTTGAAGCAATTCAATAAGGCTAACTAAGAAATATTCAGCCAACTGCTTGATAATCAAAATCCACCACTTTATTTTCTTTCTCTTTTTTTAGTTCTGAAAAACCGCCGTTTCAAAACGTCCTTTTCCGATTCGATTATCAGTTCGATTAAGTGCTCGTTCACTGCGTGTTCCTTTTTCACTATCTCCCCAGCGTCATCAACGCTGAGTCCTTTACCCGCAAGTGCAATCAGCGCGGCCTTTCCGTAGGTTGCAATCAATTCAGCCGATTTTTGTCCATCGTTAACCAGCTTGCTCGTTTTTTTGCTCTTGCCTGTGCTTGCACTCTTGCTTTGCCGTATTCCTCTTCTCACCTCAGTCTCATCCGCTTTTAACGCACCTATCAAGTGGGATTCGCATTCCGGGCACTTGAGATTGTCTATTGCCACATCGTTTATTCTTTGCACTGCCGTGTACTGCCAGCAATTGGTGCAGACAAACGTCAGGGATTCGTCTAACAGCCGTGCTCTGACGTATTTTAGGATGACCCGGTGCATTCGCTCCGGTGGGATGAGCTCGTAGCCGTGTTTTATTGCATCGCCAATTCCGGCAATTGGGCTGACCTCATCGCCCTTTATTACCGCTATTTCCAGCTCGCCTGCGTTTATTCGTTTTAAAAGCTGTGCGGTCAGAGCTATATCTACATCCTTATCCTGAGCCTCACGCAACGCTTCGTCAAAGACTGCAGAGCCTTCGAAGCTTCGTATTACGTTATCCAGGTCGAGATCGCTCAATGAGGCATCCCGAGCTATAGCGCCGAATCGCCGTGCTACATGGATGAACCGCATTTTAAATAGCCTGCTTCGTGCTAATGCGTTCAGAGCGAGTGATTCGATGGGTTTGGCTGCCAAATCGAGCACGATCTCCTTGACATCCCCGGACTTTAGTTCAGATCCCTCGATCTTGAGCTGTATCCGATACGGGTCTTGCTGTACGCCCACTGGCACACCGATCCTATCAGAGAGCAGAGAAGCTAAAAGCATCGCGAAGGTTCTGTTAACACGGAGCCCAAAGGAGCAATGGATGATTATTTGGTCTCCCCAGCGTTCCAGTGTCAGCAGCTTATCGGTCGGCACGGGATAGCCCTTTTTCACCTGCTGGACAACTTCGTCCAAGGCCCTGGTTAGCGTCTGCTGACTGCCCGGATACTCCTTCAGGAGTCCCTTTTCCAGCGTATCAACCCCTGTGCCAGGTTCACGCTCGTGTTCGTTTTTCACGAATCCGCGAATCTTACCCACCTCATCGGCGATCGTATAGGGAACGGGGATCTCCTCGCCCGCCCAGCTCGGAATGGCGCCAGTTGGGTCTTCCTCACGCTTTACGTATATCCGCTCGCCGTAGACGTGCAGGATCTTCCAGGCGCGACCGCCTTCGATGAACTTGTTCCCGGGCTTGGCGTATTCCGCGACAAACGCTTCATCTAAAACGCCCACTGGCGTATCATCCTCGTCGATGACGAGATAATGTCTTACTTCCGGGATCATGGACAGATGCTCGAAATAATAGCTGTAGAGCGATTTTATCCGCTGTGGTCTCAGGAACACCTTGTCCTCTTCGGAGAACCAGAGCAGTCGTGGAATGCGGGAATGCATGTAGCTCAATACGGCGACCAACTCGCGCTCCTCAAGGTTGCGATACGGGTACGCTTTTCTTACAATGTCCAGGGCTTCTTCGAAGCTCCATCGCCGTTTCGTCAAAAGCAGTCCGGCTATTTGATGCGCCAGGACATCAAGTGGGTTCTCAGGAATATCCGCAGGCTCTAAATCGTCTGCAAGCGCACGACGGCAAATGACCAGCGCTTCCAACGCATCGTCAGAATCCTGGACGACGATCGCACCGTGCGCAATCCCGCCTATTTGATGGCCGCTTCTACCGATTCGCTGAAGGAGTCGTGTGACCTGCCGTGGCGAGTTGTACTGGATGACGAAATCCAGCCGCCCGATGTCGATTCCCAACTCCAGGGAGCTCGTGCAGATAATCCCGTGCAGTGAGCCCTCTTTTATGCCGCGCTCGACATTGATTCGCGATGGCTTAGAGAGCGAGCCGTGATGAACGCCCACGAGAAAGTTCAAATCCCACACGCGGAACCGGCTGCCGAGGATTTCGGTTATCGAGCGCGTATTGGTGAATATCAGTGTGGATTGATGCGCTTCCACGAGCTTCTTCATCAGCCGTAGCCGTGCCGCGACTTCAGGGTACGTATACAGCTCATCCGCCAGTTTGTAATCGTCCGGTTCGGCCTTTGGATAAAATACCTCTACCTGCACTGACCGGGACACGGAGACGTTGATTATCTCACATGCGCGTTTCGTACCCACCAGGAATTTCGCTACTCGCTCCGGCGAGCCGATGGTCGCGGATAGCCCGATGATCTGGAAATCGCCCCCTTTCAAGTACCGAAGCCGCTCTAGAGCAAGTGCGAGTTGCGAGCCGCGTTTGTCGATCGCGAGTTCATGTACTTCGTCCACGATTACCCACCTGACCGAAGCCAGATGCTGCCGCATACGCTTGCCCGGTAAGATCGCCTGTAACGTCTCCGGCGTGGTGATCAGGATATCGGGTGGAACCATTGCCTGCGCCTCCCGTTCACGCGTCGAGGTATCGCCATGCCGCATGCCCAATCGCAGATCCAGCCGTTTGCACCACCACTGCAATCGCTCAAGCATGTCCCGGTTTAGAGCCTTAAGCGGCGTGATGTAAAGCATCTTTATGCCTGGCTCACGCTCCGCTTTGAGTATCGCATCCAAGACAGGCAACAGTGCCGATTCGGTCTTCCCCGTTGCGGTTGGCGCGATCAATAAAACGTTCTTCCCGGCCATTATCGGCGGAATAGCTTTGCTCTGTGGCTCTGTAGGAACCGAAAAGCCCTTTTCCTCGATGGCTTTTTGAATGGGATTCGAAAACGAGGTGAATACGGTTATAGGTGACATTTCTGTTTTTGCGATACGTTTATATTGCTATTTATCATAAGTAAAAGATGTGCGAGGTGAGTAAGGATGGGGATAAAAAGGATGAATATGCTACAATTCATTAAATATTGGGAGATATGCGCTGGAAGAACATGAAACAACTAACGAAAGATATGACTCGGCATTTGAAATATGCCCCTGATGTCTTTGGCACTGTAAGAGCTTTAGGAATTGATAAGTATCCTGGTGAAATGGCAATAACGAGGGAGTTAGTCCAAAATGCTGATGACGCTTCAGATAAGATAAATTCTCCAACGTATGTAAAATTTATACTCGAAGAGGATGAGTTAATAATAGAGCATGACGGAAAACCTTTTAGTAAGCCCCCCAAAGGGTTATTGAAAAAAGAACCGCTGACTGAAGAGGAAAATGAAGAGCTGAATAAATACGATTTTGTAAAAATTTCCAAAATTGGATTGGGAAAAACCGATGAAGAAATGACAGGAAAATTTGGTACAGGTTTTACATCAGTATTCCACCTCTCAGACTATCCCAGAATTGAATCAAACGGTTGGGACTTTCAAATTTGTATAGGAAAGGAGGAGCCAATTATCAAGGAAATCCACTATAATCCATTAACTTTTATCCACTTACCTATCAGGTTAACAAACACAAAAATATCCGCCAAAATTGATGCCGAGGTATTTGACGAAAACAAAAGAAAATGTTTTGAAGAACAAATTTTAGCAGAAAGTTATAAAATCATTTTTTTCTTGAAGCATATAACCAAGATTGAAGTGTTTAAGAATGAAAAAACACTATACATCGTCGAAAAAATTGAACAAAAGAAGAAAACAAAAACAAAAAATCTCCTGTGCGAGAATATAACCATTTCAATACAAAATTTTCAAGATGAAAATTGGAAAGACCCAAAAGAAAAATGGTGGATGTATTCACTTAAAAACATACCAATACCATCTGAGTTTGAGAAATTGGGGCTCAAATTAAAGCAAAAAGTTTCAGTAGCAATAAACAAGGGTAAAAATAATTTTGCCAAAACGTTTGACATTCCTAATCATTCTTATTTTACATTTCCAGTAAAGGAGACAAAATTCCACTTTAAATATAATGCCTCAAAATTCTTTACCACAACGGGAAGAGACGATTTTATAACAAAAGAAGGTTTAAAAAATGATTGGAACAGATGGCAGATAAATAATTTGACAGATTTGCTTATAAAAATCGTCTCTGAATTTATTTTGACTAAAAAAAGTCCGGATATGGTTTATCACAGTCTCCCGCAACCTCATGAGTATTATCATGAATATGATAAATACTTACTCGGTAGGTTTCAAGAAAAAATCCGAGAGAAAAATATCAAAATATTCTATACCACGAAGGGCAAATGGGTTGGCCCCAAAAATACATATATTGGAGATAAAAAACTGGAATGGATTTTACCTAAAAATCAATATCGTTATTTCATTGACAAAAAGTTTGTTAGAAATTACAAAGGTGTTCTTGAGTTTTATGGAGCTAAATCATTGTCGTATGAAGACCTCGTTAAATATCTTGAAGAACGCCAAAATACAGATAGTTTCAAAAAAAGATTTAACAGTAAATTGACCAAGATAAAAATAGAGAGGCTACGTTTGATCTATGAGTATCTTGGAGAATCTGGCTTAAGATCAGATGTGGTAAGGAACTTAAAAGAAATTAACTTTATATTGACTGAAGATGGGACTTTAAGATGCGCAAATTATAAGGTGTATTTCCCATCCGATGAAAACATGCCTCTTATTAGTCGTGATGACATAGTTCATCATTCTTTATATACAACAAAAAAAGCAAAATCTTTCCTTAAAAATGGTCTCAAAATTGCGAAGATGGGATTGCATGATTTAATAATAGATTGTTTCTTGCGCAGGGATTATAACGAGCAGGAGAAGTTTGATTTTATTTTGTATCTTGTTAAGCTAAAAGAGGAAGTAATGAAGCAAAAAGAAACAATTGAAGAATTGCGGAACAAGTCAAAAGACATGCTCAAATTGGAGATAAACAAACCAGAAGACCCTGAGATATATTTTTATGATAAAGAAGTAAAACAAATATTTGGTGACAACTTAAATTATCTTTCTAAAGAGTACGAGCAAGAATTAGGCAGAGAGAATTACAAGTGGAAAGACTTTTTCAACGCTATCGGTGTTAAGGAAATCCCAGCACCTGAAAAAATAATCGGGATAGCAGATGAAATCTATTGGGAAGGTTTTTCAAAAGGAAGTGCCGTAAAAGCTGAGAATTTGTTTAGATTTATCAGTAAAAATTTAAGGAATTTCGGTAAAGAAGAAAAAGAAGAATTGAAAAAATTAAAATGGGAGAAGTGGATTCCAACAATAATGAATGAAATAGAGTCACCTGGTAAAATCTACATAGACAGAAAAATTCACTTCCTTGTGGGAAGGAATGTTCCATTCATCCTTTTTTCTGTAAAAAAAGATGACCCTCTTGTGCGATTCCTCGATATGCCAATCAAACCATCTATGGAAGACGTGGTTAATTATTTACTTAGTCATAGTGTTGAAGTCAATAAAGAAGAAGGCCAGAAAGTAGATTTTAGGATATACAAATACTTGAACGATAATGTTGAAGATTTGGATGATGAACTCATTGAAAAATTACAAGACAATAGCGTAATATGGTTTAAGTGGAAACTATGGAAACCACATAAATTGTTTATAAAAAATTATAGTCATGAATTTGGACCAAATGGGGAGATGAGAGGTTATCTCCACAAAAGTAAATTAAAAGAATTAACTAATCTTTGCCCAAAATTAGGAATAAAAGAAAAAATTGAAGATCCTAATGATTACGTTGATTTCCTCTTAGACCTTTCAGAGCGGGCTGAAAGAATAGAAGTCGCTAAGTGGAGGAAGTATATTGAAAATGCTTATGACAGAATAGCGTATAGTGAATATTCATTATCAGAAAAGCAGAAGGAATCTCTTAGTGAGAACAGAATAATAATTTTCATTTCATGTCTAAAGCGCCCTAGTGAATGCTACTTGATTAGGGAGACGGATAAAACATATAAAGATAGGATAGAAAAATCAGGAATGGCGGATGTGCCTTTTATTCTCGAAAGTGATCCCAAGAAAGAGAGGTTTTACTTGTCAATAGGTATGAAAGAGGTATATGATTCCATTTTCCAAAAGAGAATTGATGAAAATGAGTCAGAACCTTATACATGGTGGATAGAAAAATTAGATAAGTTAATTCCTTGGATCAATGGATATGGTTATCGTGCTCTTGGCAACGAGGGCATAGCGAGTCATAGTAAATTAAAAGGAATAAATGTGCAAAGTGTATCTGGGTTAAAAGTATTATATGGAATTGAATACAATTCAGGGAAGATTACAGGAAATCCATTAGAAGATTTTTGTTGTTTGGAGATAGACAATAGTGGGAAGAGCGTATTGTATTTAGATCGCTCATTCGATGATAAAAATAACGAGAATATTTTGTTCGTTTCTACTTTGCTCGTTTCCTTAATTGATCCAGCTATTGATATCGAAAGATTCAACTGGAGTATAGCAATGAGCCAATATCTTAGATTCGGGCAGATTAGTGGGATAAATCCATATTATCCTGCACAGCATAAAAGGGATAGAGAAAAGGAAGAGCCTGAAAGGAATTTCGAAGAGGAGGAACTTGAAGAGGGTAGTTCCGAGGAAGGGAAAGAATTTGGGGAGTTTGACTTTGATCGGGAAACTATAAAAGGCGAAACCAAAACAATGGGTATAGACGAAGGAGAGGAGGAAGAAAAAGTGTCCGAAACTCTACCCGATTCAACAGCTATCACACATGTAAAAGATTGGTCTCCAGAGCATAGCCCTGAAGAATCAGATATCAACACTGAGATTTTTGAACCGCCTAAAATTACGACTCGTATTGAAGTCGGCAATAGTGTAAAAATCCCCACACCTCACAATAAGACGCTTTCTCCCATTGAACATCTGAAAGAACCAAAAGAATTAGATATCTTGAGCGAGGACTCCAAAAAAAGAATAGGTAAATGGGGTGAAGAATATGCTTTAAGATGCTTGGCTGAGGAGCTAAGTAATGAATATTTCGATGGCAAAATAATAGACAATGATAACGGTTTCATCATAGAAAAGGATGAAAAAACTATTATAAAAGTTGTTTGGCTTAATAAGGACCAAGACAGAGGTGTAGGATGCGATATTATCGTTATAGAAAATAGTGAGGAACACTATATAGAGGTGAAATCTACTAAAACAGATGATAAAGAATGGTTTGAAGTGTCAAAAGCGCAGTGGGGGTTAAGCCAAGAGATAGGAGATAAATTCTGTATCTATCGAATTTACGGTGCTGGAACTAAAAAGCCAAAACTGGTTAAAATTTATAACCCAGCCAAACTTTGGCAAGAAGGAGGTTTAATTGCTTATCCAATTCGTATCCAACTATAAAATGTTAGTAAGGAAGTTTTCGAGAATGAAATGAATGAAACAAATAGGTGACAAAAAATGACCAGCCTAACCTTTTATGTTGGTATTGGTGAAATATGAGGAACCAAGATAAAATGAACAGACTATTTCATCTTGAGCGCGGCGTTATACCCGCCTGTGATGTGTACGATCTGAAGACGTTTAGAAGGCTCATTGAAGCCACGTACGACATCGAGGGCATTGTCGGCTACAAACTGGGCGCGCTCCTCGGGTTAACCTACGGGCTCCCGCAATTGGTCAACATCATACACGAATACACCGAGTCCCCCGTGATCTATGACCATCAAAAGGCGGGGACGGATATCCCGCGAATGGGCGAGAAGTTCGCGACCATCTGTGCGGATGCCGGAATAACGGGTGTGATACTCTTCCCGCAGGCGGGCCCGCAGACCGAAGCTGCGTTCATAGATGCACTTTACGATAAGAATCTGGTGCCCATGGTAGGCGGCGAGATGACGCATCCGCAGTATCTGGCGCACGAAGGAGGGTTCATCAGAGATGACGCGCCCGCTGAGATGTACACGCTCGCTGCTGAGAAGAGCGTGAATCATTTTGTTGTCCCGGGGACGAAACCCGCAGTTATTAACCAGTACCACCGGTTGCTGTCTGAACTAGTGAAAGAGCCGGAATACAGTATGCCGGGCATCGGTAAACAGGGCGGGGACATAACGTCCGCTTTTGAAGCATTGGAGGGCGCACCGGCGTATGCGATTATCGGCGCAAGCATTTACGAGCAGGCGGATATGGCTGCGGCGGCACGGCGATTTTGCGCGGAAGCGCTGAATACAACCGGAAGTGAGTACGAAGAATGAGCTGGCAGGAAGAGAAAGAGAACGTGGGAAAAGAGATAGTACGTGCTTTGTACAAACAGGGCATGATAAAGACGTGGTATAGGGATAACCCGCGCGGCTGGACGCTCGTTTCAGGTCTCTGGAGTCCGCTGTACATCCAATTACGACCCTTGTCGTCACATCCCAAACTGCTCAAGAAGGTCGGCAATGCCCTGGGGAGGCTGATACGAGCGGAATGCAGCAGTGTAAACAGGATCGTTGGTGTTGCGACCGCAGGCATACCGATCGCCACCGCCATTTCCTTAGAAGCTGACATTCCATCGTGTTTCACACGGAAATTAGAGGGCGTGCGATCGTTGGAGAATTTTAACCGGTTCGTAAAAGAGTACGGCGAGCATTCCATGATAGAAGGTGTTTTAGAGGACGGCGATACGGTAGGGATCGTGGATGACCTGGTAACAAAGTTTGATAGTAAGGTGTTAGCGCTCCAACAATTGGATTTCGAGACGAATATGCGCGAGCTGAAAAGTGTGACATGCTCAGATGTCATTGTCGTCCTGGATCGCGAGCAAGGCGCGAAAAAAATAGCAGACGAACACGGAATAACGCTGCACTGCTTGATCCCCTTTATGTCGAAAGGGGTGGCGTGGCTCAAGGACGTTCTCGCAGATCGCGAATATGAGGTCATTGTCGATTATCTGCACGACGCTGAGAAATATCAGGATCCTCGCGTACAAACCGAGTTATCTGAGATTGCAATGCCGCACGCTATTTAGTGCTAAACGAACGTATCAAAGGTCAGGATTCGGTATTGTCCTAACACACGATAGTTTATTATAGTAGGGAGTATATATAATCCTCTCGGTGATCGTATGGCTCGCCCAAGAGGAAAAATCGATATCGTTTGTCCGAACCCGAGATGCCGCTTTTATCG
>Ga0307378_10003699_pt1 | contig 22220 bp, 24 predicted proteins | sample UN1MG_FD_202238 | JGI IMG/M metagenome (GOLD analysis project Ga0307378, IMG submission 202238) | Soil microbial communities from Risofladan, Vaasa, Finland - UN-1 | ecosystem: Environmental > Terrestrial > Soil > Coastal area > Acid sulfate soil | place: Finland: Risofladan, Vaasa | collected...
AAAACCTCTTTTCTCTCTTGTGTTGGTAATTGTTGGGTGTTTCTTGATAATTCAGCAAAGCTAACCAATTGTTGAATAACTTGACCAACCATCCTCGCATTCATGACTTCTTTTTTTTCCTTTGCAGTGATTTCAATTAAATATCGCCATGGTTTTTTGCCTTTTTGATCTAGGGTTCTTGTTTCTGAACCAAAAACAATATCAGCCAATTCTATCGCTCTTTTCCAGTTTGGAGAAGCACCTTCCACGCGTCTTATTAAATCATCGCCTATTGGCTCGGAAACGATTTTTCCCAAGCACTCTGCAATAGATGTAAGCCCTTCAACATTTAGCTTTGTTTCTAAAACTTGCCTTGGGGTAAGTTGTGTTTCAGTTTGTTCTGTCATATTTTAAATTATATTACTTTTTTTAGATAATTATTGAGAAAATTATATACCCCAGGTTTCCAAGTCTGGGGAACAATTTTCTCAATGGGGTTTCCAAAGGGGATTCCCCTTTGGTGTCACCTGGGGTTTAATACCCCTTGGTGACAGGGGTGTCAGGGAGCAAAGCGACCGCCAAGGGGTGAAACCTCTTGGAAACGAACGAGCATAAGCGAGTGAGTTTATTAATTAGCCCAATATATGCATTTTTAATAGTTTTTTCATTCTTTTTTATTATCAAAATATTTTGGATTAGGGAATATACTTGGTGAAAATTTTTTAATATTAAGCGTAACTGATTGTATTTTGATTTATCACAGAACCAGAATTCGATTACATCGAATACGGTTCACGACTGCGTTATTCGCAAAACAAATAACTTGAATCAGCCCATGAACCAGACGATTCAGGGCTTCAAATTGTTACAGAATTAGTGAACATTTACATACGTTCCTCGCCCCTTTGTCCTTTTATTTAAATCGCCCCCTCATTAGAGAAATTAATTTTTTTAATTCTGGTATTTTGGTAATTTGTTTATCCAATAATTTTTTAGGCATTAGTTTAGTGTATTCTTTGAGATCATTTCTTTTCTTTCGAGCGAGATGTTTAGATTTAAACTCTTGTTTACACCAGTTAGAGGGTTTATTTTTAAAACTTTTTCCATCGGTCATTATTGATAGAAAAACTGATTCTAAACAAGGAGTGTGTTCATAAAGCTCAATACACTTTTTTTTAGCTTCTTCTCTTGCCTTGCGCATCTCTCTTACTCCTCTATCATTATCCAGTACAACAGCCTTTTTATTAAAAACGCCGTATGATTTATATGCATCCATAACTAAGTTGGAGACTGATCCCCCTTTTCCTTTTCTAATCGTTATTGCTATGTTTTTGTTTTTGGAATATATACCTCTGAGGTGTTTTAAAAAGGTTTCTTCATCTAACCCCTCACCATATATAAGAATAGTTTTACTTGCCGATCGTCTTTTTCTCTTGTACGGATTTGTTCGTGACATAGTACATATTTTTAGCGTATTTTAGGGATCGCTCCGTATGCTCCAGCAATATATTTCGAATAATAATTATCATCTGCTCGGATACCAGACATTTCATCCATCCTCCATGATTCGCTAAAACCTTTATCATTTTTTTCAATAAAAATTACTTGATATTTATCTACTTTAGTTAGCACTAAATGACTATGCGTACTAAATAATAATTGGGCATTATTTGGATTAGTTTCAGGCTGAATAAATAATTCGAAAAGTGACAAAACTATTTCTGGGTGAAGATTAACGTCAAATTCATCTATTACAGCAACTCCACCATTGGATAATACTTGAAGTATTGTTTTTAAAATAACAAAGAGTTGTTTTGTGCCAGAAGATTCATACCTAATATCAAGATATTTATTTTGTGTGTCAAAAGAGTGAACACCATGAACATTTATCGAAAAACCATCTTCCCTCTCTTTTTTTAAAATTTCAAATGCGTCTAAACCGAGATCAAATTTAGATAAAAATTTATCTGCCTTATTCTTAATCTCCACATTTTCACTATAAAATTTAAATGTTTCGATTAATTGCTGTGCAGCATTTGGTAGCAAACGGTCTCCTATCCAACCTCCTTCTATTACGTTAGTCTCGACATTCTGCCAAAATTTAGCTATTTCCTGACTTTGTTTATGATTTAAACGCATTAACACCCCTATAACACTTGCGTTAGATCGAAGTAAATTTTCAAATCCTTTAGGAGGGTTAAAATTTTTCCCATTAAAGTTATATTGATTAGTTTCATCGTTCCATAAACGATAGAAAATTCTTTTACTTGTTGTTTTCTTTTTTGTTTTGTTTTTTATTCTTAATTCTTCTGACAAAATCCTTGTCCTTGTTAATGAAAAATTATAGACATAGATGTCTTTATTAATTTCAAACTCAACTGAGAGCTCTGTTGGTTTATTCTTGTGATCATAGAACATAAAAGGGAATACAGGTATTAAAGCTGAAGGACTAATATTAAATGAATCAACAATAAGCCACTTTAAAAATGGGACAACCTTTAAAAGGTTGGTCTTTCCCGATGCGTTGGGGCCAATTACTGTTTCAATTTTGGATAAACGTGTTCCGGAAGGGGCTTTAAAATAACCATAGTTTTTCGGCGCGTTTTCATTTACCACAAAACTAACAGTAGTTAATTTATCACCGAATGAATAGAAATTTTTACAACTGAATAAATGAATCATATATCGACATATTAACAGAAATAATGCTTTATGTCAATAGTCTACAAATATTTGTTTAAAATGACGATATAATATTGTTTCAGAAGGCTATACTTGCAATTCCCCACTAAAAGATCCGTTCTCTTCACATGTCCCGTTAGCATTCATTCTGCAGCATTTTCTAACATCTCCAATAGCCCAATTAATTATTCGGCCAAAATGTTGTCTAATAAAAGCGTCGGCAAAAAATAAGTTATCTTTATTAATTCAATTTTTACTTTCTTTGTTTTTCCCTAAAATTAACTTTTGTTTTTCAATATTCACACTTGTTGATTCTTTGGTCATAATATAACTCCAAAAATTAAATATTATTAAAGAAAACACCACCACAAAAGATAATAAAATATTGCCTTCTTTTGCCCAAAAAATAATTCTTGCTGTGGCGAAGGAAAAAATCACAATTAAGGCGTTCCCAATAAGAAAAAAATTATATAAAGTTTTAATTTCTTGCCAATAAATTACTTGTGGAATTGTTTTAATTCCGAGCCAGGCAATAATAAATTCTGGCTTGTTGGACAAAAAAGCAGTCAAATACATAATCAATTCTAATCTTCCAAGATAATTTGGATGCCATCTGCTTCTAAATTTATCCTGTTTTATTCCAAAATCGAGCTTATCCCAAAGAGCGTTAACATTTAGAGCAATTAAATGAGGGGCAATGGTCAAAATAAATAGGTAACCAATAAATTCTGATAAATATGATTTAACAATATTCATTTTGTATTTTCATTAATTCTCTCCCCAAACTTCATTAATTTTTTACTGGCTTCAATGAGTTTTTGTTGGCAAGTCTTTTTCTGAGCATCAATATAATAACCTTCTTTAGCTTGTTTATCAGTAGGCGATCTGACGTAGATTAAAGCTCTTTTTTATTCATCTAACTTATCTTTTGTGGTAAAAATTACTGTTGTACGTGGACCAGAATAAATAATTGATTTAACTTCGTTGTCTTCAGGCACTTCAAAGGTTACGAATCCTTTTACTTTTCCACCTGCTTCTAAATCGCCTGATTCTAATTCTGGTTCTTTTCCGCTGTATTCATTGGAATAAGAATAATCTTCGGTATCTTTAAGTTTGAGATATGATAAGGAAAAACTGTTTGTTTGATCGTTGGTGTTCTCGTATATTGCTTCAAATGCAATGAATTTATTTCCTTCTTCGGCTTTATCCCAACTATCTTTTGGCGCATATAAAACAGGCTCATTTACTGTTAAAAACCAACCCTCTCCAATATCGGCTTTTTCACCGAATTTAAGGTTCTGAGCTGATGATTTTTTTTCTTCTGGGGGGTTTTCCTTTTTGAGTTCAGAGGTATCAAAATCCATATCAAATACTTGCCAATAGTCATCTTTCTTTCTCATCTTAAAATTGAATTTTTCTCCATTTTCATTTGTTATTTCAATTTGGGCTATATGTCCTTCTTTTTTTACTCTTGTCATTGTGAATGCTTTAAGAGTGTTTTTTGTCTGATAATTTTCACCAAAACTTCCCGTTTCAACTTGTTCTTTTAGTTGATTTTTAAACTCTTCTTTTAAAGCAGGCTTCATCATAATAAGTAAACCTTCTGCAAAACCCTTACCTAATTCTCCCAACTCATTGTCAGTAGATTCTTCTTCTGTTTCCTTAAAAGCTTTATCTATAATATTATTTACAACTGAATCCATATCAAAATATTTAGAAAATTCCTCATAGTTGTGTTGTCTTACAGCTTTAGACATTTTATACATTGAAAATTGTGGACTTGTTTTAATATATTCAATGCCAAAAAATCCAAAAACAATTAATAAGATTAAAATAATAGGTAATACTTTTTTAAATTTCATATTAATACCTCCTTTATTTATTTTTTACCCTACTCCAGCCAATATGTAAATGAATGAACTTCGCCAGTACCCTCTTTAATCAAAAGAACGTAATAACTACCATTAGTTCCATTAAATTTCAATAGGTTTGTCCCGTTTCTATTTTCCATTTGAGGTTCAAGATTAGTAATTGTACGTTTTCCATAAGTTAAATTAATTGCCTCAAATATTGCGCCCAACACTGTAGCATAATCTCTGGGTAAAAAAGGAGTGAAAGTAGCAACATATTTGTCATCTCCTTTTTTATTCATTATAAAAAAGTCGTGATTAAGATATTTCCCCTTTTTTTCTATTATTTCTTCTTTAGAATCTTTTAAAGATGGGGGGTTTTGAATTTCTTCATTTTTTTTCTTTTCTTCTGTAAATTTTACTGGTTGCGCAATTTTTTTAACTACAGAGTTGAAAACAGTAATTATCAATAAAGATAAAATAATTACTAATGCTGTTTTTTTATTTTTATTCATTTTTGCTTACTGACAATCATTGTCACAAGCTATTCCGTCACTATCCCCATCTCTAACCTTACAATTACAAACATTTAGTTGATATTGAGCTTCTGCGCAGGATGACATTTGCGGACAGGTTTTTGAACAATTACAGGTAAAGCCGCTGCCTTCATTAACTGGCTCGTTTGGAATTGATGGTTCAGGAACAATAGGAACAGTTTGAGAAGTACTTTTTCCGCCCGGGCAAATATCCTCACAAGGCACGCCATCATTGTCTCCATCTCTAATATTACAGCCACAGTTATTGAGCTGATAATAAGCTTCTTCACAAGCTGAAATTTCAGGACAAGTTTTTGAACAATCACAAATATAACCATCTAAGGGGTTCTCTTTTTTATCTTCAACATATTTGGGGCTTGGTGAAGGTTTGAGAGGTGATGGGGATGGTTTAACAGGCGATAGAGATGGTGACGGTGATGGTGATGGAGTGGGTGTAGGTATTGGAGTTGGAGATTTTTTCTTCTCAGGAATATTTTCCTCTTTTACTCCTTTTGTTTTTGAAGAATTACTATTATTTGATGAAAACATCGCTGAAACCCAAGCAGTGCTTAAAAAAAAGAAGATTACAGCCAAAAATAATATAGCTAATGATTTTACTGTTTCATCCCAGTTTTTTTTCCTGACTTTCAAAATTAAATATATCCCCAAAGAAATAGGTAAGAAGATAATAGCAACTATAAAGAAGACTGCTTTTGTTAACTTACTCCTGCCTTTCCAAAATAGATTCATGTTTCCTTCTTTTTTCCTTCTTTCTTTATTAGTTTTACTTATTTTACCCCAAAACCCATATTTCCTCAATTTTTGACATGATTATTTTTAACCAGCCAAAAGTAAAACATTTAGGCGGGTAAAATAATTTTGGCTGGGGCAGGTGCTGATTTTTCCTCAATATCTTCCAATTTCTTGCAATATATTACAATATCTTATAACATCTTTTTAAATGAACCTTGAATATACTTACAAAAAAACTGAAAAAATTGAAGAATATCTCCAAAAACTGCAAGTTGCCAAAAAAGTAATGGAGGTTTTACCTCGCTTTCCTTATTTTGAAGAAAATCTTAGACGCCAGTCTTTACTTAAAAGTTCTCTTTTTTCTGCCCGGATTGAAGGGAACCGCTTGTATTTAGAGGAGATTGAGCTACTTTCAAAGCAGCCAAAAAAAGATTTGGCAAAAATTGAAGTTTTTAATATCTTAAAAGCTCTTCATTTTATTTACTCTTCTCAGGCCCCAAAGAAAATTACTAAGAAATTTATTTTAAAACTTCATCAAATTGTCTTAGCTGAAATTTCTCCTTCAGCTGGTTATTTTAGACAGGAGCCCTCAGCTATTTTTAATCAAGCTGGGATTGCTGTTTATTTAACTCCGGGACCGGATGAAGTGTTGGGTTTAATAAAAAAAATGATTAATAAAGTTAATCAAACCAAAGATCCTGGACCAGTTAAAGCAGCCACTTTCCATTTTATTTTTGAAAAGATTCACCCTTTTTTAGATGGTAATGGACGAGTAGGTAGACTGCTGTCAACATTTATTCTTAAAAATTCTGGTTTTGGTTTTAGAGGCTTAGTTTCCCCAGAAGAATATTTAGAAAAGCACAGGCAAATATACTATGATTTGCTTTTGATCAATAAAAAAGATATTACTGAGTTTGTAGAGTTTTTTCTTCAAGCTGCTGTTGTTCAAACAGAAAAAACTCTTAATCAGTTAAAAAATGTTAAAAGAGAAAAACCTGAAGATAGCCTTCTTCCTCGTAGAAAGGAAATATTAAACCTGATAAAAAATCATAAATTGGTTTCTTTTGATTTTTTACACCGTCGTTTTTTAAAAGTTACCAAAAGCACGCTTCACTATGATTTACAGCAGCTTACAAAAAGGGGTTTTATCAGAAAACTAGGGGCTACTCGGGGGGTTCTTTATACTTTATGAAAACTCTACGGCCTAAAGGCCGTAGTTTCTTTAGGTTTAGATAGTTTTCATGCGCCGAAGCGAAAACTTCACTTAAGTAAAGGATTCGCTTCATCACCCTTGCTAAAGCAAGGGGTTTTCGCGAATGGTACATAAACTATTCGTTCTGTTTCTTCTTACAAAATGTAAATTTTTGGGAATAGACCCAAATTTCTTTATCGTCAATTATTATACTATAATTATTACCTGTGTTATATTGAATTTAATTTAATTTTCCGTTAGAATTTGCTAAGAAAGGAGTTTTATATGGTTGAAGATGATGAAACTACCAGTAGCAATGTTTTTTTGAAAGTTGCTTTATCTGTTCTTGTTTCTTTTCTCTTGTTTGGCGCCGGCGCCTTTACTTTTTGGTTTTTCTCTGGAAAGATAAATAAAGAAACGCCGGTGGCGCCACTAGAAGAAGAGGAATTATTTCCTGCAGACCAGGAGGCCACCGGAGGAGCAGGGCAAAGCGAAGATGTTGAGCTTATCAGGCAAGCTTTTGCCGCCAAGTACGGACATGATGTTTCCGAGGTTGAGGTTGAAATCAGCAAAAAATTTGACCCTTATGTTTCAGGCGGGGTAATTTTTAGCGGCGAGATGGGTGGCGGTTGGTTTTTAGCCTACAAACAGGAAGGCGAATGGATTATTGTAGCTGACGGTAACGGTACGATTCCTTGTGAGGCAATTGAGCCTTATGATTTCCCTGCGGATATGGCGCCTGAATGTTATACCCAAGATGGGAGCCTAATTACAAGATAGGAGGTGATATTAATGACCTGTGGAACATGCGATGATTGTGGCGGTTGTGGTAAACCGAAACCAAAAGACGAGTAAACATTTTAGTAACTAGAAATAATGATTAAGACTTGCCTCAAATGTAGTTGTTGCGGTTGTTTTCGCACAATGGCTTGCAAAAGCCGATTTAAGATTTTTGAATATCTTAAAAAAAGAGGGAAACTTACCGTTGGTTCTTTAGTAAAATTTTTGCATTTGAGCCAGCCAACAGTTACCTTTCACCTAAATAAGTTGGCTAAAATAGGCCTGATCAAAAAATCCCGAGTTGGTAGGGAAGTCTATTGCCAACTTCATAAAAAATGCTTAAATTGCCCTCTTTTCTCCTGAGATTGATGCTCAGCGTCATCCTGCAACGGCCCTATCGTCATCCTGGGGCTCTAACCGTCATCCTGAATTTATTTCAGGATCTTTACCTCCCTCACACGTCATCCTGAACTTGCCATGCCGTGCACCATTTGTAGTGCTGCGGTTTCAGGATTTCTTTTTTGCTTCTTGACAAAAATCCTCTCCCGGTATATTATATAGATAATTATCTATACATACAAGAGGAGGTGAATAAAAATGGCTACTTTAAAAAAAGACTGCAATTGTCCGGATTGTTCTTGTGATCCCTGCGATTGTTAATTTTAAAAAAAGGCTTGTTGGGCTTAAAAAGCCTGACAAGCCTTTTACTGGAAAAAAATAGTTTATAATAAAATCAAAATGAGCAAAGTCAGTTTAGTTAAAAGCAATCAATCGTATCAGGGAACTTTAGCGGTTTTAAAACCATTCAGAGCCGATTTACAAAAAAAACTTCAAAACATTCCTCAAGTGGTAATTAAAATTAATTTTGTTGACGCTAAAAAAAAGTTAGCGGTTTCACCGGTGACCGCAGTCAAAGGTTTCATTGATTTTATCAAACCTTTTTTTAAAGGAAAAATTATTATTGCTGAGCAAGCTTCAATCGGCAATACCAAAAAAGGTTTTTTAAAGCATGGCTTTAAAGATTTAGCTGACCGTGATTCTCAGGTAGAAGTTTTTGATGTAGCTTTTGATAAGGCAGAACAAATAACCATAAAATATCCTCACGGAAAACTCAATTTACCCTTAGCCAAAATTTACACCCGTTCACCGTTTGTAGTTTCAATTACTCGTGCCAAGACCCATAATAGCGTGGTAGTCACGTTGGGAATTAAAAATCTTTTAGTAGGTGCCATCCAGGGAAATTTAGATGTTCGGAGTAAGATTCATCAGGGGATGGATATTCACTGGATAATGAAGGAAATTGCCCGCTACGCTTATCCTCATTTTGTTGTAATTGACGGGACTTTAGGGATGGAAGGCCGTGGGCCTGGTTCAGGCAAGCCTAAAAAAGCCAATTTTTTAGCTGCCGGATTTGATGCTTTGGCAGTTGATTCTTTGGTTACTTTTCTTATGGGTTTTGATATCAAAGATGTCGGTTATTTAAACTTGTTAAGGCAAGCCGGTTTTGGTAAATTATATCCTCAGGATAAAATCTCAATTATTGGCCCTGACCCAAAAAAATTAGTTGTTCCTTTCAAACCTCACCCAACCTTTAAAAGTCAGCGTCAATGGCACAAATAGATACGTTTTGATAACCCCTTTTTAATACTTCTTCTTCTCAACGTCATTCCCATTTCTTCTCAACGTCATTCCCATGAAAATGGGAATCTATAAAAATTATTCCCAGTTTTGTTACTCGTGGTGGTGCTTTTCCGCCTCTTGAGCTTCTTTTAATGTTTTGTGGACTGTGCCTTCAGGATGGTTAGCCGGTGAATAAATAGTATAGAGTTTTAATTCTTTATCAGTGGAAGTATTTATAACATTATGGTTAGCGCCTGCAGGGACAATCACTGCGTCAGCATCTTTTGCTAAAAAGTCTTTGCCGTCAATAATAAACTTGGCTTCACCTTGCTCCAAGCGGAAAAATTGATCTACCTTTTCATGAACTTCAAAACCGATTTCTTCACCTGGTTTTAAACACATAAGCACCAGTTGGCTGTGAGCGCCGGTGAAAATCACCTGACGAAAATATGAATTATTTAGAGTTTTCTTTTCAATGTTGCCAAAAAAAGGATTCATTTTTTATCACCTCCTTCCGCCATTTTTTCTTCTTCACTTATCCAATCTTTATATTTTTCTTCAATGATCTTTTTTTCTTTTTCAAGCCGTTGATGCGTTTTATAAAGCCTTTCGGAAATTTTTCTTTTATTTTTTCTAAGATAATCATAAATTGCCTCAGCCAAAGCATCACTTGCCAAAACCGAGCAGTGGATTTTTATCGGAGGCAGGCCTCCCAAAGATTTAACTACCGCTTCTTTGTTAATTGTCAAAGCTGATTTAAGGGTTTTTCCCTTAGCCAAATCAGTAACCATACTGCTGGTGGCAATAGCTGCGGCACAGCCGAATGTTTCAAACTTAATATCTTTTATTTTATCTTTTACCACCTTGATGTAAAGATGCATTACATCACCGCAGATAATATTACCCACTTTTCCTATACCATCGGGATTTTCCATCTTGCCGAAATTATGCGGTTTTTGAAAATATTTTAAGACTTTAGAATTGTACATTTTTAAAAGGTGAGATTTTTCTCAGGTCCTCAATAATCTTTGGTAAAACCTGGATTACTTTATCAATTTCTTCTTTGGTGGTCCACCTTCCCAAACTAAATCTAACCGAGCCATGGATTTGTTGAGGTTTCAGACCGCAGGCCAAAAGCACGTGGGACGGTTCAAGTTTGTAAGAGGAACAGGCAGAACCGGTGGAAACAGCAATGCCGGCTTTGTTAAGTCTAAGCATTACTGCTTCGCCTTCAACAAAAGCAAAACGAATATTAGCATTATTGCTCAATCTTTTTTCCGGATGGCCGTTTAGGTAAGAGTCGGGAATTTTTGCCAAAATGTTTTTAATGAGCCTGTTTCTTAAGTTTGTTATTCTTTGATTTTCTTCAGCCATTGTTTTAAGAGCAATTTTTAGAGCTTCAGCAAAACCGACAATAGCGGCTGTGTTGACGGTTGAAGAGCGCATGTTTTTTTCCTGGCCGCCGCCGTGCAAAAGGGGAGCAATTTTTACCCCTTTTCTAATATAAAGCAAGCCTGCGCCTTTTGGCCCGTAGATTTTATGAGACGAAGCGGTCAACAAATCAATGTTCATTTTTTCAACGTCAATCGGTAGTTTGCCGAAACTTTGGCTGGCATCAGTATGGAAAAAGACACCTTTTTTGCGGCAAATTCTTCCGATTTCAGCAATCGGTTCTATAGTGCCGATTTCATTATTGGCATGCATCACCGAAACCAAAACGGTTTTTTTAGTAATTGCTTTTTCAACTTCTTTGGGATTAACCAAACCATATCGGTCAACCGCTAGTTTGGTGATTCTAAACCCTTGTTTTTCCAACCATTTAGCACTTTCCCAAATACAGTCATGTTCAATAGAAGAAATAATAAGATGGTTGCCTTTATCTTTATTAGCCTCAGTTATACCTTTTAAAACCAAATTATTGCTTTCAGTCGCAGAACTGGTAAAAATTATTCCTTCAGGTTTGGCGTTTATAGCTTTAGCCATAATTTTCCGGCTGTTTTCCAAAGCCTCCAGCGCTTCCTGGCCAAAAGAATGGAGAGAGCTGGTATTACCGAATTTTTCTGTTAAATAGGGCAGCATTAGCTTAACCACCTGGGGATCAACCGGGGTTGTGGCGGCATAATCTAGATATATTTTTTTCATAATTTTATTTTCTCTCACCTGTTTTCTTTCACCTGCGAGGTGAGATACTCAAGGCACCTCGGGGTTTAAATGGTATAAACTATATTTACACCATAAAGCCCGTTATTTAATTAAATTACTTAACTTAACTTTTTCAAACTCTTTTTCTATTATCTGCTGTAGTTTTTGCCAAACTTTTTTATGATGACAGGGTTTTTCCATAGCACATTGGCCATGAATGCAGGAGACAAAGCCTTTATTGCCTTCCACGGCCTTGATGATTTGCATAAGATTTATGTTTTTTGGATTTTTATTAAGTAAATAGCCGCCGGTCACTCCTCCTTTACTGGTAATTATTCCGGCCTTTTTCAAATCCAAAACAATCCTGGAAAGGAATTTATAAGGCAGTTTGGCTTTAACGGTTATTTGTTTTAAACTAAGCGGCTTTTTATTTTTGTTGCCGGCCAGTTTTACCAGGAACAAAATCGCGTATTCAGATGCGTTAGATAAAGTAAACATATATTCTACCTTTTATGTAGAAGTTTAACTGAAGTTTAATAATTTGTCAACCCCCGTAATTAAAGTTTCACCTGGGAGGTGAAAATGCCTTAACACCTAGGGAATATCATAAATTCTTCCTCCGCCCAAACAAACTTGTCCTTGATAAAAAACAGCAAATTGTCCGGGAGTGATTGCTTTTTGCGGTTTTAAAAAAACAAGTTTCAATTTATTTCTTGAGACGGGATACAATGTTGCTGGACTTTCTTTTTGGCGGTAGCGAATTTTTGCTATTATTTTTTGCTTATTAGTAGGTGTTTTACCGCTTATAAAACTAAAAGGTGATAAAATAACGTTTGATTTCAATAAGTCATTTTCATTTTTGGTAACGATTAACCGATTTTTTTTCTTATCAAACCCTGAAACAAAGTACGGTCCTCCGCTAAGTCTGATATTTTTTCTCTGACCAATCGTATAAAAATGCAAGCCTTCGTGTTTGCCTAGAATATTTCCTGTTGGATCAATAATTTCACTTGATTTTCGACCAATTTTTTTACTCAAAAATCGGGTAAGATTTTTGTTCGGGCAATAACAAAAATCCTGGCTTTCTTTTCGCTCAAGCAAAAAATCAAAACCATGTTTTAAAGCAAGCTTTTTGATTTGTTTTTTAGTATATTCGGCCAGAGGGAAAATAATATGTCTTAGCTGTTGTTGATTTAGAAAAGCCAGGTTATATGTTTGGTCCTTGCTTTTGTCTTTCGCTTTCAGCAGTTGAACTTCTTTCAACTTTTGGGATTTATTGTCTTTTAACTTTTTTATTCCCGCATAGTGGCCGGTAGCAATATAGTTTATATTTTTCTTTTCGGCAAACTCAAAAAGTTTTAGAAACTTTAATTGGGGGTTGCAGACCATACAGGGATTTGGCGTCCGGCAATTTTTAAATTCCACCACAAAATAATCAACTACTTTTTTTTCAAACTCTCGTTGGACATCAACAATATAATGAGGAATTTTAATTATCCGGCAAGCTTTTTTAGCAGCTTTAAAATCTCTTTTGCCCCCGAAGCGGGGGATATTCAAAGAAACTCCCAAAACTTGCCAGCCTTGTTTTTTGAGCAAAAAGGCGCTTATGGAAGAATCAATCCCGCCTGACATTCCCACCACAATTTTCTTCATAAACCCTATTTTACCAAATAATACTAGACATAGACTTAACGGGGATTGTATAATTTGGGATGTTTATTGAGAAAATTATACACACCAGGCTTTCAAGCCGAAAGAATAATTTTCTCAATGGGGTTTCCAAAGGGGATTCCCTTTTGGTGTCACGTGGGACTTAATACCCCAAGTGACAGGGGTGTCAGGGAGCGAAGCGACCGCCAAGGGATGGAACCCCTTGGAAACGAATGAGGATTACGAGTGAGTTTATGAAAGCCAAAACTTTGCCTTATATTTTGACTTCTGAGCAGCTTTTGTTAAGTTTTAGTTTAATTGGTTTTGCTTCTTTTGCGATTCCTTTTTCTTTGGGTTATCCTCAGCTTTTAGTGGGAACAATTGTTAATGCCTGTCTTTTCCTGGCAGCTGCTTTTTTGCCGACTTCGTTTATCTATCCGATTATCTTTTTTCCCAGTTTAGCAGTTTTGTCCCGGGGACTTATTTTCGGTCCCCTGACTTCTTTTTTGGTTTTGATGATTCCCTTTTTTTGGTTGGGAAACTGGCTTTTAGTTTTCGGTTTTAGAAAAATTTTTACGCTTGTAAAAAACTATGGTTTAAGTTTTTTTGTGGCTAGCTTGATAAAATCCGTATTTTTGATTACTACTTCGTTTCTATTAATTAAACTAAAGCTTCTGCCCAGACAATTTCTGAATTCTATGGGTAGCATTCAGTTTATTACCGCTTTGCTTGGAGGCTTATTAAGTTTGGGAATTAAAAATTTATATGCCAGAAACTCAGGAACTTAAAACCTTAATCAATCTTCTTAAATCAAAAACGCCGCTTACCGCCATGTTGGCTCCTGCTTTTGTAATTGATTTCCCCTTTCCCCAAATAGTGGGAAAATTAAAGAGGTTAGGGTTTAAATTCGTAATTGAAGTGGCTGTTGGTGCCATTGACACCAACCGTCAAGCGCTTTTGGAGTTTAAAAAGCATCCTCAAAAAAAACTGATTACCAGTCCTTGCCCAAGTATTTACCAGATGATTAAAACTCAATACCCCCAGCTTTTGCCTTTTTTATCAAAATCAGATTCGCCGATGATTGCTACCGCCCGGATAGTTCGGGAGAAATTCCCGGAAACCAAAGCGGTTTTTATCGGGCCCTGCGTGGTCAAAAAAATAGAAGCAGCTCGCTACCCTGACTTAAATATTCTGTCAGTCACTTTCAAAGATATCTCCCAGGTTTTTAAGCATTTTAATATTAAAGCTTCGGCTAAAGATAATAAGGCAGAGTTTGATTTAGCTACTTGCAATACCAGGATTTATCCTGTTTCCGGTGGCCTGTCGGAAAGTGCTAATCTAGACCAAGTTCTCAAAAAGGATCAATACCGAATTGTTTCCGGCATTAAGGAAGTAAAAGCCGCTCTTGCCGAGTTTGAAAAGAATAATCATATTAGATTTTTGGATATTTTGTTTTGTTTTGGCGGTTGTATTAATGGTTTAGGTATTAACAACACTTCTTTAGTTTTAGCGCAGAGAAAAAAGAAAGTCTTACAATTCTGGAATCAATGTCTAAGCAAACAAAACGATTTAGAAAAACTTTAAACCTTTTCAACTTACCTAGAACTCATTTTAAAACGTCATCCTCGAACTTTATGCTTTCCAGCGTCATCCTGAACTTGGTTCAGGATCTTTCTTTCTTCACTTAACTTTAGCCTTGTTTTTTCATTTTCTTTGTGCCACAATTTAATTAATTGAATTAACTCCTGAACCAGAACAAAGTTCGGTACAGGCTGAACTTCTGCCCAAAGAAAGGACACTTTATGAAAAATAATCCAGTTAATCAGAAACTAGAAGCGATTAAAATTGCTATGGAACAGATACAAAAACAGTATGGTAAAGGCTCAATTATGCGTTTGGGCGAGGCCGGCCAAAACCTCAAGGTTGATGTTATTTCCACAGGTTCGATTGCTTTAGACCTAGCTTTGGGTGTAGGTGGTTTGCCCCGAGGTAGGATTACAGAGGTTTACGGTCCGGAGGCGTCAGGAAAAACCACTCTTTGTCTTCATGTTATTGCCGAAGCTCAGAATCACGGTGGCACCGCCGCCTTTATTGATGTTGAACATGCCTTGGATCCTTTGCGGGCACAATCTATAGGCGTTAACCTAGACGATCTTATTATTTCTCAGCCTGATACCGGTGAGCAAGCCCTGGAAATTTGTGAGACTCTGATTCGTTCCGGTGCCGTTGACGTTATCTGTGTTGATTCGGTGGCCGCTTTAGTGCCCAAGGCGGAGATCGAAGGCGAAATGGGTGATGCTATGATTGGCGTTCAGGCCCGGCTGATGAGTCAGGCCATGAGAAAACTGGCAGGAGCGATTGCCAAATCCAAAACAGTGATGATTTTTACCAACCAGATCAGAATGAAAATTGGGATTATGTTTGGTAACCCGGAAACCACTTCAGGCGGCCAAGCGCTCAAATTTTACTCCTCAGTCCGTTTAGATACTCGGCGTATCGGCCAGATACAGGACGGAGATAAGTTTATCGGTTCACGCCACCGCGTAAAGGTAGTAAAAAATAAAGTGGCACCGCCTTTCAGAATTGCTGAGTTCGACATTATGAACGTTGGCGGGATTTCCAAACATGGCGGTCTTTTGGATGTGGGCGTGGAATTAGACGTAATTGAAAAATCAGGCGCCTTTTACCGCTACAAAGGCAAAGTTTTAGGTCAAGGAAGAGAAGCAGTCAAGATTACCTTAAGTGAAGAAGAAAAACTGGCCAAAGAAATAGAAGTAGCGATTTGGAAGACGGTTAAATCCAGCAAGACTTTACCAACAGAAGTCGGCGAAACAAAAGAGGAATAGTTGCCCCAAATTACCAAACTTAAAGCCCAGAAAAATCAAAAACGCGTCAATGTCTTTGTTGACCATAAATTTAGCTTCGGTTTAAGCCTAAATGAAGCAGTTAAACTTGGTTTATTTGTCGGTCAGAAATCAAGCGATCAAGAAATAGAAAAACTTTTTTTCAAAAGCCAACTGGAAAAGTTTTACCAAAAAACTCTCAATTTTCTTTCTTTCCGCCCTCGAAGCGAAAAAGAAATAAATGACTACATCCAAAAAAAACTTTTTAAATCGTCCGCGGGCGTAGATGAATTAAAGAAAAAGATAAAAGACAAAATCATTAACAAGCTTAAAAAACAAATGTTAATTGATGATTACAAATTTGCTTGCTGGTGGCTCGAACAACGTTTAGCCTTCAGACCCAAAGGCAAAAAAATGCTTTACCTAGAATTAAGACAAAAAGGTGTAGTTCAGGATATTATTGAGAAAACTCTTGCGCAATTACCTGATTATAAGTTTGAAGACTTAGCTTCAGCTTTGGTAGATAAGAAAATCAGACTTTATGAAAAACTGCCTTTATTTAAACAAAAACAAAAACTTTTTGAGTTTCTTCAACGCCGCGGTTTTGAATATTCAATAATAAAAAAGGTGATTGACGAAAAGCTTAAAAAGGGATAAAATAACTTCAAGTGATAATCGATGTTAGCAAGTTTTAAATGGATTGTCAAATCAATCAATTTTTAATCATACAGACGTCATTAGACGATTAACTTCGTTGTCACTTCTATTTTTTATCATTAATAATAATTTTTTTTATTAAGCGGAGGCAACACAATGTCATTTTTAGGTAATCTGAAAAAAATCTTTGAAGCGACTTCTCCCCAACCGAGGAAGGAAAGGACTTTTAAAAAAAAGGTCAGTTTACCCCGGAAAAAAATTTTCTTAGCGCAGAGAGAGATTGAGCAAGCGCAGACTAGAGCAAGAGAAATAATCTTGGAGGCTAGAGACGAAGCTTTTAAGATGAAATCCGAAGCCAGTGAGCAAACAAGGAAAATAGAACATCAGATTTTGGTAGCCAAAGACAAAATTAACCGGCTTGAGGTGGAGATTGAAGCGAAAAGCGCTGCTCTTCAGGAAAGAGAAAAATTACTTAAGGAAAAAGACCAGAGTTTGAACCAAAGAACAGAAGAGGTAGAAAAGATAAAAAAACAACAGTTGGCCAAACTGGAGAGGGCGGCTGGGTTAACTCGCGAGGAAGCTAAAAAACTAATTCTTTTAGCGGTGGAAAAAAAATCAACTTCTGAGATTGGCCGCAAAATTAAGGAAGCAGAAGAAAAAGCTAAAGAAGAGGCAGATAAAAAAGCGCGAGAGATTCTGGTTGATGCCATGTATCATGGTGCCACCGATTATGTGCCCGAATATACTGTTTCTTCAGTCAAACTGGTTGATGAAGACATGAAGGGTCGGGTTATTGGTCGGGAAGGAAGGAATATTAGAACTTTCGAAAAGGCAACAGGAATTGATGTTGACCTAGATGAAGAAGGAGTTATTCGGCTTTCTTCTTTTGACTCAGTCAGGAGAGAAGTAGCCCGGGTCGCTTTAGAAAGGTTAATTGCCGATGGCCGGATTCAACCCTCCCGTATAGAATTGGTGGTAAAAAAAACTCAGGAAGATATTGAAAAAATCATGTATGAAGCCGGTCAGGAGCTTTGTCATCAGCTTAAGGTTTACAACCTGCCGCACGAGGTAGTGGCCATACTTGGTCGCTTTAAATACCGTTTTTCCTATGGCCAAAATATGATTGCTCATACTTTGGAAGAAACCAAAATAGCGGTATGTTTGGCTCATGAGATTGGGGTCGATGTTAATGTTGTCCGGCTTGGTTGCCTAGTTCATGATATCGGCAAGGTTATCACCGAAGAGGAAGGTTCTCATACAAGCGTGGGTGTTGATTTCTTAAGCAAACACAATATTCCTCAACCGGTTTTGGATTGTGTTGCCCAGCATCACGAAGATGAGCCTTTTTCTTCAGCTGAAGCAGTTTTAGTTTATATTGCTGATGCTATATCCGGTAGCCGGCCGGGAGCAAGATATGAAGATTATGAAGAATATGTGTCTCGGTTAAAAAAATTGGAGAAATTGGCCAAGTCGTTTAAAGGGGTTAAAAAGGCTTATGCCATTCAGGCAGGCCGGGAGATAAGAGTAATTGTCAATCCCGAAAAACTTAGCGATGCGGCCACTGTCAAACTGGCGGCTGACTTACGTGATAAAATAAAAAAGGAAATGACTTATCCTGGTCAGGTTCAAGTTACGGTTATTAGAGAAACTCGTGCTACCCAGATAGCCAAATAATTAATATTTGATATTTTAGGAGAAAGTAAAGGAAGTGAGGTGAGAAGATTTGAAAAAGTTTGATTTAAGTGAAGTAGTGGCAAAAAAAGCTCACTTGACCAAAAAAGCGGCCAAAGAAGCAGTGGATGTATTTTTAGATGAGGTTGGTCGGCTTTTGAAAAAGGGCGAAAAAGTAACCTTGTCAGGTTTCGGCACTTTCAAAGTTAAAAAAGTGGCCAACAAAAAAGGAAGAAAGAGCCCTAATGATCCTACGCCCGTCATCCACAGAGCTCATCGCGTCGTTCGTTTTATAGTCAGCAAGACCCTTAAAAAGTCGGTAAAATAAGCAGTCCGTTATTCCGATCCCGGATCGCCTGCCTGACACAGGCAGGGTCACCTCTTAACGAAACCGGTAAGTTGTTAATTTGCGATGAATAAGCATTTGGCTTTTTTCAGAATCTCCCTTAAAAAAACCCTTGAAATCCGGACCCGGATTTTAATCTGGTTTCTCTATGATGTCGGTCCGGCTCTAATCATGCTTTTTTTCTGGCAGGCTGTTTTTAAAACCAGAAGCCAGGTAGCAGGCTATGATTTCACCTCCTTAGTTTACTATTATTTTGTAATTATGTTTTGTCGGGACTTGGTTCTTACTCATCCTGATGAACCACTTCAGCAAGAAATCCTAAGCGGCCAAATTAACGTCTATCTTAGTCGGCCTTTAGGTCTTTTAAGCCTCAAGTTACTTTACGAACTTGCCTACAAATTTTTTAAATTCTTATATTTAGTGCCGGTTCTCATAGGTTGTTATTTTTTATTTCTAAAAGGCAAAAGTTTTGGTTTTGACTTCAAATTAGTTAACTTGGCCTTTTTTCTTTTGAGTTGCGGTCTTTCCTTTTGTCTATACTTTTTTTTAAAATTTTCAATCGGTATTTTAGCTTTTTGGTTTACGGATATTGGATGGGTGACCAGTTTAGAGGAATTAATTTTTTGGTTTTTTGGCGGTCTTTTGTTGCCTTTAGATCTTTTGCCTGTTTTTATGCAGCGGTTGGCCAAATTCTTGCCTTTTCAATATCTTTTCTACCTGCCCTCTCAGGGATTATTAGGTAGACTATCACCAAATCAGATGTTTTCTTCCTTATTTATCCAGCTTTTTTGGTTGTTTTTATTTTTTATTTTAGCCAAGAGATTATACAGGGCAGGTTTAAAGATTTACGCTGCTTTTGGAGGTTGAATGGCGAATTATTTTAAACTTTACCGGTCTTTTGTCAGGAATTCAATCCTGATAGACTTGCAGTACCGGAGTAATTTTTTTCTTTTCAGCTTAACTTCTTTGGGTTGGGGTTTGGTTTATATTTTTTTATATGTTTTTATTTTCAATAACATTGATAAAGTTGGCGATTGGACTTATGAAAGGTCTTTGGTTTTAGCTGCCACCTTTCTTATAGTTAATGCTTTAAACAAAGTATTATTTGAACAAAATCTTAAGAGAATTGTTTTTCTGGTATATCAAGGAGATTTAGACTTGATTTTGGCAAAACCGCTGTCTTCCCAATTTCTGGTTTCTTTAAGACAATTTTCTTTAAAGCCATTTTTAAGATTTATTCTCAGTTGGCTTATTTTAGGGGTGGTTTTATACAAGGCTCATATTAGTATTAATTTAATTAATTTTTTAGGCTTTTTATTTATGCTTTTTATCTCAACGATTATTATTTATAGCCTTTGGTTTATGAGTTGCTGTCTTGTTTTTTGGCTGGGAAATATTGAAAATATTTACCAATTTTTTCACCCTGTTCTAAGGACAACCGCCTTGCCTTTTGATATCCTTCCGGGAATTTTAAATGAACTTATGTTTTTTGTTATCCCTTTAGTTTTTATTGCCACTATTCCTGCCAAAACTTTGTTGGGCCTTGTTTCTTTTCCTACAATTTTATATGGAGTTTTTATTGCCGGTTTTTTACTATATTTATCTCACCGGTTTTGGAGTTTCTGCCTCCGGCATTACTCCAGCGCCTCGTCCTAAATCTACTGTTATTCTAAATACACCGTCATCCTGAACTTGCCTGCCCGCCTTTGGAGGGTTTCATGATCTTTTAAAAAATGTTACAATTAAAAAATTATGGATATAATCTCGGTTAAAAATCTTAAAAAATATTACCAGGTTTACCGCAAAGAACCGGGTCTTAAAGGCTCGATCAAGTCTTTATTTAAAAGAAAATATGAAGATGTTAAGGCGGTTAACGGTATCTCTTTTACCATCGAGGAAGGAGAGTTAATCGGTTTTATCGGCCCCAACGGTGCTGGTAAGACCACGACTTTAAAATGTTTCTCCGGCCTTTTATATCCGGATGCGGGAAAAATTGATGTTTTGGGTTTTGACCCTTGGGACCGTAAACACGAATTCTTAAAGCAGATTTCCCTGGTAATGGGCCAAAAAAATCAGCTTTGGTGGGATTTGCCTGCTTTGGAAACTTTTATTCTCAACAAGGAAATCTATGAGATTCCTGATGAAAAGTACAAACAGGTTTTAAACGATTTGGTTGATCTCCTGCAAGTTAAAGATGTTCTGAAAGTCCAGGTAAGGAAACTTTCTTTAGGCCAGCGGATGAAATGCGAGCTTATTGCTGCTCTTCTTCATTCACCCAAAGTTTTGTTTTTAGACGAACCGACCATCGGTTTAGATGTGGTAATGCAAAAGAAAATGCGGGATTTTATTAAGTCCTATAATCAAAAATACAAAGCAACAGTTATTTTAACTTCGCATTATATGGATGATGTTCAGGAGCTTTGCAAAAGAGTAATTATTATTAACAAAGGCAAAATCGTTTTTGACGACAATTTATCAGAAATTGTCAAAAAATATGCCGATCATAAAGTAATAAAAGTTGTTTTTAGTAAGGAAGTGGACGCCAAAAAATTAGCAAAGATTGGTAAAGTCAAGGAATACAATTTTCCTGAGGCGGTGTTGATGGTTAAAAGAGGCATTTCCAATGTGGCGGCAGCAGAGCTTTTAAAAAACTTTCCTGTAGCGGACCTTAATATTGAAGAACCTTCAATTGAAGATATTATCCGGGAACTCTTCACCGGTCAGGATTTCGCCTAATTTAAAAAAATTGACCCTTCGTCATTCCGCACTTGTTTATCCTGTATCTATTGATACAGGGATGCGGAATCTATATAAATAAAGACTTTTGTATTAAAATAGTAATACAATGATTAATTTTGAAAATTGGTTGCCCAGTCTTCTAACCTCCAAAGAACTTAAGGTTTTGCAAAAACGTTTTCAGTTGCTTCAGCTTTTAAAAACCAAAAAAACCTATCGCAAGATTGCCAAAAAAATGGGTATTAGTACGACTACCGTAGTCAGACTAAACCAGAGATTAAAATTAAGAAAACCAAAATCAAAAAAAACCAAACCTTTCAGAAAGCAAGCATTAAAAAGAGTCAAAAATAAATTACCATGGAAAATCGGCTAAAAAAATACCTGCAGATTGCCAAAATGGTCTGGTACGAGAGTTTTACGTACCGCCTCAATTTTATTGTGTGGCAATTAAGATCATTCCTCCTCCTGCTCGGCGGTTATTTTTTCTGGTATGCGGTTTATCGTTTCAACAATCAGATAGGTGTTTATGACGAGAAACTGATGTTGACATATGTTCTTTTGAGTTCTTTTCTCCAATCTCTAATTTTAACTTCGCGTAGTTTTCAAATCGCCGAGGATATTGCCACCGGCAGATTAAACAATCGTCTTATAAAGCCGATAAGTTATCTTAAAAGCATGTTTTCTTTGGATTTAGGCGTCAAAGCCGCCAGCATTTTCTTTCTTTTTTTTCAATTAGCGCTGATTTTTATTGTTTTGAAACCGCCATTTTTTGTCCAAAAAGAT
>Ga0307378_10003700_pt1 | contig 22219 bp, 25 predicted proteins | sample UN1MG_FD_202238 | JGI IMG/M metagenome (GOLD analysis project Ga0307378, IMG submission 202238) | Soil microbial communities from Risofladan, Vaasa, Finland - UN-1 | ecosystem: Environmental > Terrestrial > Soil > Coastal area > Acid sulfate soil | place: Finland: Risofladan, Vaasa | collected...
CCCGTACCGGGCGCTTCCAGCCAGTTTTATCAAAAAGATACAAACTAAACACCTAATTGACAACTATAGACCCTATACTCCGGCCCGCTTTTTGGCCGGAGTAACACCGGGACTACGTATTTAGCTCTGGGAGTTGTGTTTGTTGCCGCAGACGGGCAGCATCGGGGCTGCGCCCGATGATAGTATTGTGTATACTTGATGCATGACTAAGAAAGTACCCCAAAGACGTAACAAGTTAGCAGGCACTGGCAAGCCAGCATCAGCCGAGAAGAAGGCTTATGATACGAAGTACCATGCGACTGCTAAGCGTAAGAAGTACAGAGCCGAACTTAATAAATCTAATAAACAATCACCTAATAAAAAAGGTGAAGACAAATCACACACCAAGAGTGGGAAACTAGTTAACGAAAAGCGTGGTAGCAACCGCGCCAGGCAGGGCAAGGGCGGACGAAGCACCAAGAAGTAAGCACATCGCTGCCGCGATGATAGTATTCACACCCCATATAGCTCCCGCTCGAAGCCACAGGTGCCGGGTCGGTACGCTTTAGCCCCGCAGCGAAGCGAGGAGCGTGCGAGCGGTAGCGAGCTAAACATGTCGCTGCGAAGCAGCTCCTTGTGCCTGGCGCTAGAACAAGCACCGTGCCTGGTCGCTAGACCAAGCACGGTGCTGTGTATCATGGCTCAAAGTCTTCGAGCTTCTTGAGCTCGGTGACTACGGCTTTGATGAAGGTGGCAATGCCTTCGGGTGCTTCGGACAGAAGCTTGAACGCTTCGCGAGCGACAGTCATGTCGGTCTCGATGACGCGGGTTGTGGTAATGCGGATCTTACCTATTGGCACTTTCTTAAACACGGGGTGTACTCCTGTGTGAGTGGCGGGATGATAGTATTTACAGCGTACATGCTGGTGCGAAGTGACACGCGAATGCAGCAAACACTGAGCTGACTGCAAGGACGAATGTCGTGAACACAACAGCTGCAACAACAGCTTTGAGTGTGTCGAGCAGCACTGATTCAACAGTAGCTGAACGTGGGACGAGCATTTTGCGACGCAGGATGTTGGTGCGTTTTAGTCGATGACTCATGATGGGCTCCGGATGATAGTAAATGTAGTGGACGGCGAACTATGTTCGCCGTCCACGCATATGCGCTACTTGTCTTCGCGCTTGGCTTCAAGAATGCCCATCTTGATTTCGTGGGCGGTGTCGAGAGCAATACGCTTGATGTTACGTGCTGCTGCTTTGGGCTGACGGAAGGCGAAGATTGCCGTTCGTGCAGTGCGTGTCGCGAACCGGCGACGGCGGGATGCCTTGGTGTTGGCGTCTGACATGATGATAGTACTCCAGTAGGTGGCTGCACTAACGAGTGCACGGTGTATGTAGCGGTCAACTCAGTTGACTACCAGTGCCAGCATGCGTTCCTGCTAGTGCAGCCTGTTAAAGTTAGGAAGCTTCGGCATCCTTCCGAGCTTTCCAAGTGTCGAACTCTTCGCCGCAAGGGAAGAAGCCGTTGGGTTCATCAGCGAAGTGCTGACGCCAGTACTCCATGCTGATGACAGCGACAGAGCTGAAGAGCTCAGCACGTGCTTCGGCAAGTTCAACCGACTTGAAGCGCTCGGTGCCGACCAGCGTTTGCTTGTCGCTCCAAAGTATGAAAAGCATACTCATTCCGAGTATGTCCGTGTAGATCTCGATCTTGCGATCGCCGAGCCTGCGGGTTTGTCCGCTCATGGTATAATCTCCAATCAACGTATTAAGCCTGATTGCCTAATACACCTGACCGCCCTTTACAGCGCATCGCTTTTTATGCGCTGTTGCTTTGCTCTTCGCGAGCGGTAGCGAGCGTTACATGCCCCGAGCGAAGCGAGGCCGTAGCCCTGTGGTACCATGGGTCCCATACAAGGATCGTTAATCTAGAGGCGAAGGCGAATCCGAAGTGGGGCTCTTTCTTTCAGAACTTATGGAGAGACCCTGCACGCGGACAAGGATCTAATTTTTCGAGTGGAGAACTAAACTATGATCTTAGTACGTAATACTTGCTGTAAATGTAGCTACGTTTGGGAGGACTTTGCTGGTGCTAAAAAGGTGTTGTGTCCTAAATGCAAGAGTTGGTACCGGGTAGCTAAGAAACTATGAAATTCTTTTGTAAAAATTGCAACAAGGTTTTTACCAAGCCCTGTAAGTGTCGTTGGAGAATATGCCCGAGGTGCGGAAAGATATGTCCACAGAAAAAATAGCTGTAATTACACGTACGAGTTACGTGGCTAAAGAGTTAGTTCTACCCGAAGGTTTCGTCGCTTTTGGCCTTTTCGCATCTGTTTGCGGTCAAGGTTTCGACGACATACATATTATGTTCCTACCAGAAACTCCTAAGGAGCTCTCGATAATTATGAGCGCCTGGCATACAAGGCTTCTTCCTGGTGGTGGCGAAGGTTTCAAGGCTTGGCAGAGGTATGTTAATTGCTTAGGTTCACGTGCATAGATTGTAGACGGAGTAAACCCGTTTTCCAGCACGGTCGTGCTGGTAGGTGCACTATATGTACAAAAATTTTTTATGACAGAAATCGTCCTCCACCCTCCGCCGACCGCCGCTCCCAGGATCGTCGGCGTAAGCGTGAAATCCCCAAATCCCTGTTGAGGTGTAGGGATATGTGGTATAAAGTATCAACGTACCCCGGCCTACATAGGCCGGAGTGGGTAGCTTTTGAGGATATGCTGCCTATATACGAACGAGCTGAAGAGATTGGCGGTGTAGTTCGTCACATCATTCCATTGAAAAAGGATCCTGACGTATGCGGTCTGCACTGTCCCAAGAACTTATACATACAAGTGAAGAGTCGCGGACCCTGCCCGACAGACCAGATCTGAGTGACAAGCAGATAGATTTTTTGCAGGTGTATACAAGTAATCCGTTTATCCCCCTTAGAGAAATATGCAAGCAGACTGGTATCCTCCCCCGGACCGTCAGGGGCTGGAAAAAGAAATCTGCTAATTTTCAGAAGGCACTTCTTAAAGAACAGAATCGTTCCCAAGCCGTCAGTAATATGTCGCGTAAGCGGGTCATGCGCGGGATGCTGGAGGCGGTGGATATGGCCCGAGACATGCGCCAGCCGAATACCATGATAACGGGCATGAAAGAGATTGGACGCATGTGCGGGTTCTACGAACCAGAACGCAGGGAAATAGTTATCAGTCAAAATCACGCGACCATGCTTAAGGAAATTAAAACGCTTTCACGCGAGGATCTCTTGGCGTTAGCGCAGAAACAGGACGATGAGGATCCCATCGTTCCCGAAATATACGACGATGAAGGAGTCATAGAACATGAAAGTGAAGATAGCGAAGATTTGCCTTGAGATTGACGGCAAGAAGATTGAGCTTACTTTAAAGCAGGCGCAGCAGTTGAAAGATGTGCTGAACGATACGTTTGGCGAGACGGTTACGGAGTATATTTACCCGTATCATGCGTATCCGTACTCTACCACGACATTTACTACCACCACCCAGCCCACCGTCACCCGGCCGCAGATATGGTGTAATGCTGGCGATACATACGCCATGAGTGCTGCGAATATATCGGGTGAACTTAACAGCAGTGGGACGATGACGCTTGCTCTCAACGGCTAAACACAACGCGTATCTGCAGGAGCTCTATCGTAGAGAGCTGTTGAAGCGCGATTTGCTGGAGTTTACCAAGGAGATCGAAGGGCCCAACTACATGGCTGGCTGGGTCCATCGGGATATCTGTCATCGGCTGGAAAAGTTCTCCCAGGCCGTAATAAATCAGCAGTCTCCGCGTTTAATGTTGTTGATGCCGCCGCGACACGGGAAAAGTATCCTGGCCAGCCAGGTTTTCCCTTCCTGGCACCTCGGGTTGCAGCCAAGTCATGAAATTATCAATGTTGGATACAATCTAGACCTTCCAACTCGATTCTCACGCAGAGTGAGGGATATTCTCGCACAGCCGGAATATCATGCAATTTTCCCGGACACACAGTTAGATCCTAAATCTCAGGGCGTTGAAGCCTGGTTGACCAGTTCCAGAGGTGGTTTTACCGCTGCCGGACGTGGTGGTGGTATCACCGGTAAGGGTGCGCACGTACTTATTGTCGACGACCCCATAAAAAACATGGAAGAGGCGGATAATTTTGACATCCGTGAGAAATTGGAGGATTGGTACTTCTCCACAGCCTATACGCGCTTGGCCCCTGGTGGCGGCGTGCTTATTATCGAGACGATGTGGCACGACGACGACCTCGCTGGACGGCTACTCACTAAGATGGACACCGAGCCGGACGCGGAGCAGTTTGAGGTTATAAGGTATCCGGCCATCAGTACGAAGTACGAGTATCGGGACACCACCACCCAGGTTATGCAGTACTCCGACACCCAGTTGAAGGATAAAACCCTAGAGTTGCTACGGCCGCCGGGCGAGGCGCTCCACTCCGAGCGTTATCCGCTCGAGTTTCTTACACGGGTGAGGAATAACGCCCCGGCACGAGTCTGGTCAGCGCTGTATCAACAGGATCCTGTGCCTGAGGAAGGTCTGGTTTTCTCGCGTGATATGTTCCACTACGCCCCATCTATACCGTCGAAGTCGAATAAGCGGTACTACATCGCGTGGGATTTTGCCATCAGCGAAAAACAGAGGGCGGATTACACCGTTGGCGTCTGCCTGATGCAGGATGAGAACGATAACCTGTATTTGGTTGACTTGGTACGTTTTCAGGCTGGAACTGAGCGTATTACTGACGAATTTATTAATATGATCAAGCGTTGGTCCGGGATTTCCGGTTCTACTCTGAATTTGGGGGTTGAGGACGGGCAGATTTGGAAAGCGATTAAGTCTACGTTGATGCAGCGGATGAAAGAAGAGAAGGCGTATGTAGCAATTGAAGTGTTACAGGCGATCTCAGATAAACAGTCACGTGCTACGGCATTACAGGGCCGGATGGAGCACGGACGTTTCTGGTTTATCGCCGGCAAGCCGTATAATAAAGAAGCTGAGCGCGAGCTACAGCGATTCCCAGCAGGTAGGAACGATGATATAGTAGATGCCATCTCCTGGGCCGTACGACTAGCTACCGGCAAGAAACCCCGACGAGCTCCCGTAGCTAAGAAAATTAAGTCATGGAAGGATGAACTTAACAAACACTTGGGGCACGGTACCACCGGCAGCGGACACATGTCTGCCTAGATTTTGGAGCCACAACCTATAGGAGATTTTAAGATGAGTAGAGGTAGATATTCAGACAGATATACAGACCCAAGCGCAGGAGTTCCCCCTGTCTACCCGACCGGCGCTGCCCAGGCTATTACTGGTGCAGGAGCTGTAACGATCACGGAAGTATTAACCAAGTTCACAAGTGACGGCGCTGCACAAGCGCTGACTTTGGCTGATGGACATACCGTTGGGCAGATTAAGACGGTAGTACATTATGTTGATGGCGGCAGTGGCGTTCTTACTCCGGCCAACTTCGTAGATGGTGCAACAGTTACGTTCACAGTTCTGGGCGAATCCTGGACTGGAATGTGGACGGCAGCAGGTTGGACGACTGTAGCTGAAAGTGCTGGCATCGTTGGAACGGCATTTCCTGCAACTGCATAAGGAGTAACTCATGGCTAATGTGAAAACATTGATTGCCGCTGTTGTTGCTACTGATGCTACAAAACGAGTGTTTACTCTATCTGCAAATCAGTTTAAGCACGGTTCAACTCCTGCTCTACGGTCTACGGGCTGCGGAGTAGGAGACGATATAATTTTGTGGGTCTACGTAGCCGCTGGCTGGGTTAGCTTAGGATCGGTATTGGATGATGTCACTGAGACATATGCCATTTCCACCATGGGCGAATACGCAGTCACTACTACGATGGGAACAGCAGGCCCTGTATCTTGTGAGCTACACTGTTACGCTGCAGCGTAATTATAGCGCCCCTTATTATAGGGGCGCTTTTCTTTCTTATTAAGGACAGAACATGAAACAGCAGGTTGCACTGGAAACATGGTGGAGATACCAATATCTTCGTGACAATGGCCACCTTAAGTTCGTTAAGAAGTTCAACGAGTGCGATCAGTTTTTTGCTGGCGATCAGTGGGACCTCGAAGATAAAGCCCGTCTGGATAACGAAGATCGCCCAGCACTGACAATCAATAAAATTCTCGCAACTATCGCCAGTATCACCGGCGAGCAGATATTTAACCGTACTGAGATCAGTTTCCGCCCGCGTAGAGCTGGCGCAACGGAAGATACGGCTACAGCCCTTACCCGCGTGTTCATGCAGATCAGTGATAACAACCAACTTCCGTGGGTACGTACCGACGTATATATGGACGGACTTATTGGTTCTCGTGGTTTCTACGATGTACGGCTTGGTTTCTCCGATTCCATGCAGGGCGAAGCCCGTGTCCGACAGTTGAATCCTAAAAACGTACTGATTGATGCAGATGCCAGTACCTATGACCCTAACGAGTGGAACGATGTCATTATCACCAAGTGGCTGACCCTGGATGAGGTAGAACTGACGCATGGTAAGAAGTGGCGTAAGAAGTTAGAAGGTAGTGCTACCGATATATCCATGTACGAGTATGACCAGCAGGACTGGGACGAAGATTCGTTTGGTACCTCGGAAAACAACATCAATTTCCTGAATGTTGATAACCAGCCGGTTATGAAGGTGGTACGTGTTCTGGAACGTCAGCATAAACAGCTCGATCGTCGGGAACACCTGGTCAACATGCTGACCGGCGACATTCGCGAGGTTCCTGCAGATTGGTCGAAGGCCGAGCTTACTAGTTTTGTTATGGAGAATGAAGAGTACGACACCATTATGAAGGTGGCTCCCCGTATCCGCTGGACAGTCTGTGCCGGTATGGAAGTTCTGCACGATGACTGGTCCCCATACAAATATTTTACTGTCGTACCGTTTTTCCCCTATTTCCGTCGTGGTAAGACCATTGGTATTGTAGAGAACCTGCTTGATCCGCAACGACTGGTGAATAAGGTGAGCTCCCAGGAGTTACATGTTGTTAACACAACTGCGAACTCAGGTTGGATTGTGAAGGGCGGTTCCCTGCAGAACATGACCATTGGCGAGCTTGAAGATCGAGGCGCGAAGACTGGTCTGGTCATGGAGATGGATGAAACGGCTGACGCGGTAAAGATTACGCCGAATCAGGTTCCTACTGGCCTTGAACGCATTGCGTACAAGGCCGAAGAGCATATCAAGACTATTTCAGGTCAGCCGGATGCGAATACCGGTTTTGCCAGAGAAGATGTTTCTGCTAAAGCACTAAAAGCGAATCAGACCAATGCAAGTGCGAACTTTGCCATCGTGCAGGACAACCTGGCGCGTACGGACCACTACCTCGCACGAGCATTGTTGCATCTGGTGCAGACTTATTACACCGAAGAGCGTTTGATCTTCATAACCACTGATCCGCTGCGTAAGCAGACTGAAGAGATCAAGGTTAACGAAGTCTCGCCAGAGGGCGAAATCATTAATGATTTGATGCTTGGTGAGTACGATATCGTAGTGACAAATCAGCCTGAAAGGGATACACTTGAAGATAGCACTTTTGCCCAATCGGTCGAAATGCGTAAGGAGCTGAACATACCGATACCTGACTCCGTACTTATTAAAGCAAGCCGTTTGACGAATAAAGCGGAGATTGTCCAAGCTATTGAAGACCAACAAAACAGTCCTGAAGCGCAACAAGCCAAGCAGATCGAGCAGGCTGATAAAATGGCCGACGTTAGAGTCAAGGAATCTGATGCGGCCAGGAATATGGCTGATGCGCAAGTCAAGAGTATCAAGGGAGCGCAGGACAGGCTTAATCTGCAGACGCCTATTTCCCCAGAAGTGCAGTTACGTGTTAAAGCGGACCTCGCGAAAGCGAAGTACGAGACGGACGAGAAATACAAGTTCGAGCGCGATAAGTTAAACCACCCATCACAAAACAAGCCGGAGCCTAAAAATGTCAAAGACAAGTGAAGAACTGAAAGCTGAAGCAATCGCTAGAGGCGATATTGTAGACGAAGTTGAGGAAGAAGAAGAAGACGAGGAAGAAGACGAGGAAGAAGAAGAAGTCGTCGAGGAAGAAGAAGTCGTCGAGGAAGAAGAAGAAGACGACGAGCCCGGCGAGGACCCGGACGAAGAAATCCAGGTTCCTAAGGCACGTTTTGACCAGGCCCAGAAAGCTGCTCGTAAACGCCAGCGTGAACTTGAAGCGCGTATCGCGCAGATGGAGAGAGCGCAGGAAAGTGAGACAGTAGAATCAGATATTTCTACGTTGCAGACGGAGATAGAGGAGCTTGAGGATAAGCACGAGAACGATCTTCTGGAAGGCAATCTTGAAGAAGCTAAAGCTGCCCGCAGGTCACTGGCCACCAAGCGCGACGCGCTTTTGGATTTGCGCATTGCTGAAAAGAGCAATGCCGTAGGCGAAGCTGCTATCCAGCAGATGCGTTATGATGCGCAGCTCGCTCAGCAGGAAGCCGCGCATCCTAGTATGAACCCGGACGCGGTGGAATTTGATCAGGAAGTAGCGAACGAGGTCTCAGTCCTGATGAATTCATTCCAGGCTGGTGGTTTTAACATGGTGGCTTCGCTGAACAAAGCCGTCCACTATGTACTTGGCAATGGCGATCCAGCACCCGGTACAACTGATACGGACATCATCCGTACAGAACGTGCGAAAAAAGCTCGTAAAAAAGCGCTGGAAACAATTAAAAAGACCCCTAGTGATTTGAACGATGTAGGGCGTAACTCTGACAAAGCCGGTCGCGACGACGGCCTGCCTGATCCGTTGAAGATGACCCAGAAGCAGTTTGACAAGCTTACCGAGAAACAGCTTGCTGCATTACGCGAAGACAAGATGACACACTAATGGGCGTCACATACAACAGCCTTACGCAGAATATGCTCAACGGGCATGACGATATGTTAGATGCGATGTCACAAATTACCGGCGCTACGCAAACTGCCACCGACATAAATTACCAAAAGCAGGCTATGGACCAACTGTCCTCATATTATAAGAACAGACTGGATAGCCTGGCTTATGATGCTATGAACCACCAGACCGCGAAGGAGGAAGACTTCGAGGTACTACGTGACTTCTTAGTTGACATGTGCGCGGGCACTTTCTCGGAGGAAGCTCCGTCACAGGAAGAATGGACGAAGCTCCGTGATCTGGTTAAAGCAACTGCTGTAGAGCACGCTCTGTTGAACCGGGAGGAGAAAAAGGCCGTAAAAAAGCCGGGGCTCTTCGGAGCGGGGATAGCCGGAGACAGAGTGTTGGAGGGAAACGAGGAAGCCCTACGAATTTTTCAGCGCTGACTGAAGAGCAGAAGAAGATGTGGGCGGGAACTATGTGGACGGCTGGTCAGAAGTCTTCGCTTCTGGGTAAGTTCCAAGGAAAATCAGCCAGTCTCCTCATCATAGACGATCCAATTAAAGCCTAAACACCTAGCCCTCTTTACGAGGGCTAGCTTTAAGTGCTACTATCGTAGTCCGAAGTCCCTATGCGACAGTTAGGGAGGCGAGCTAAGAGCCCACACTTGCAGTCGCTTCGTTGGTGCGAGATTCCAACAAACTAAATCTTTTAATCAAGCAAGGAGTACTCGCATGGCGAATACAAACTTTGCGGCGCTAACAGACGAAGCAAAAACCATCTGGTCGATGGATATGTGGAAGCACGCCCGCAATCACTCATTTATGAATCAGTTCACTGGAACAGGCAGTAATGCCATGATCCAGCGTATTACTGAACTGAAAAAGACCGAAAAGGGCGCGAGAGCGGTAATTACATTACTCTCCGATCTGGAAGGCGACGGCATCGCAGGTGATCGTACGCTGGAAGGTAACGAGGAAGCAATGAAGTCCTATGACAAAGTCATTAGGATTGATCAGCTTCGTCACGCGAATAAAAACGAAGGCCGCATGGCCGATCAAAAATCAATCGTCGAGTTCCGTGGCAATAGCCGCGACAAGCTCGCTTATTGGTTGGCAGATCGCCTTGACCAAATGGCATTTCTAACTCTGGGTGGTTTCTCTTACACCCTGAAGCCAGATGGTACTACCCGTGTGGGTTCCGACCTTCCTTACCTCGAGTTTGCAGCTGATGTAGTAGCCCCTACCGCGCTTAGGCGTTGTCAGTGGGATGCAACCACTGGTTTGAATGTTGGTGGTGCAACTACTGATATCGTTTCTGACGATAAAATCACCTGGGAAACCTTGGTACGTATGCGCGAACTGGCTAAAAACCAGTATGTTCGTGGTCTGCGTCCTGAAGGCGGACTCGATGAAATGTTCCATGTATTCATGACGCCTACTTGTATGGCGAACTTGAAGATGGACAACGACTACATGTTGAATCTCCGTCACTCAACTGCTGCTGGTGTTAATAGCAAGCTGTTCGGTGGTGGCTCTGTCAACGTCGATGGACTGGCGATTCACGAATTCCGTCATGTACCACATAGTTCCCTTTGGGGTTCTGGTGCAGTATCGGGTTCAACAGTTCTGATGTGTGGTGCTCAAGCTTTGGCTTTTGCCGATATCGGTAACCCGATTTGGGTTGAGAAAGAGTTTGATTATGACAATCAGCCTGCGATCTCCGTTCAGAAAATGATGGGCTTCCTGAAGCCTCAATTTAACAGCATCTATGCAAGCAACACCGTACAGGATCACGGCGTTATCACTTGCTACGTTGCAGATTAAAGGAGACTGATAATGGCTATTACTAAAAATACAGCTCGTCAGTGGCCTCTGACTGCTATTGTAGATATTACTGCGGCTATGATTCCGGCTGTAGCTGCTTACGAGGCAATTGATTTGCCTGGTGGCGCTACTGTTATCGGCGGTGTGCTTGAAGTTATCACTGTCGATGCCGGTGGCGGCACGATTGCAGTTGCAGTTGGTGCTGACGTTTTGTTAGCAGCTACAGCAACGTCTAGTGCGATCCAGACGAATTTTACACAATCGTCTGCTGAAACAACCGCTCCAGATACTGTGGACGTTACAGTTGCAACAGCCGTGCTGACTACTTTTGTAGGTCGTCTTATCGTTACGTATGTTCTTGACGGTAGATCTAACGAAGTACAGCCGGTCTCGGCCTAAGCTATAATCACAGGGGGCAACCGCCCCCTGTGATCACTTAATTAAAGGAAACTGAGCCATGCCATTAATGAAACTAGCAAAGAACAGAGTTTATGCCAGCACACTAGGACACGTTATCCGCTTCGTAAAAGACGAACCAGTGTTTGTGCACCCTATTATGCTGAAAGAATGCGGCGCTATTGGCGCTGTCGTAGTCCCAGGTAAAGGAAAAAAACCTAAAAAAATAGTAGTGCGTAGCGAAGATGAAGCTATTGCAGATATGAACAAAATTGTAAATACGGCTAAAGAGGCGGAGGGCCTTCCGGAATCTCCGGCGCAGCCAGTCGCTCCTGTTGACCGTATGGAAATGATTCTTTCTTGTGTTAGGGCGCTCATAGAGCGTAATGGACGCGGTGACTTTACTGCTGCAGGCATTCCGAATCTTAATGTCCTGGGCAAAAAAACTGGCTTCCGAGTAGACAAGAACGAGTTGAAAGAAGCTATGGCCACGATAAATGACCCCGAATGACCTGCTCGAATTATTCCGACTAGAAACGGATGATCTGTTTGAACCATATCTATGGTCGGACAAAGAGTTTTTCATTTATCTTAACGAAGCCCAGGATAAATTTGTGCGGGAGATGGGTGGCTTTGCGGACCGTCGTTCTGCTATAACTCGTGTTAAATACAAAATTGGTGATCAGTTCAGACCCTACGACCCACGGATCTTAAGGATCCGTGGTGCTCAGGACGAAACTAACAAGTTCATCGGTATTGAAAACCTCGACAGTATAGGCTCTCCTACAACTGATGATTACGGCGCTCGATCGAACGCCGGTCTGGACGACGGTTTGACTGGTCCGATCCAGTTTCTTATCACTGACATCGATAATAACGATATGCAGCTATACCCTCTTCCAGACCACGATGGAACCTTGCAGTTGTTTGTGCAGCGGCTTCCGATAACCCCGATAGAAGATGGCGACAGTATTTTTGAGCTTAAAGACATATACCACTTGGATCTGCTGTCGTGGGTGAAGTATCGTGCCTACATGAAACAAGATGTCGAAACCTTTGATGGTACGAAAGCAGCTTCTTTCCGTAATATGTTCACAGATGCAGCTAAGAGCGCGACGAAAGAAAAAGCTAGTCGTGAAGATCGTAAACGAACAGTTAAATTTAGTTGGTAACTATGTCTGACACGAAAAATGTACCTATAACAATTAAGCAAGGCGCTACCTTTATCAAGAAATTTAATTGGTACGGCGGCGGCAAGGTTGTTAAAGAGATTGACGATGTTACAACTGGTTGCCCTACCAGGGTAACAGTGGCTGCGCACGGACTGCCCGCAGGTGCGGATACTCCAGTTTATATAGAAGATGTCAAAGGTGCCCGTAGCTTAAATAGTAAGGGTAAGGAAGTTATAGCGACGTACGTCGATGCTAGTAACTTCGATGTAGATACCGGTACCCGTGGCGAAACCTATACTGCTGGAACTGGATGTGTACATTATTTTGCGCCTAAGACCTTAACTGGTTGGATCGCACGTATGGATATCCGTGAAGATATAGACGATGCGACACCTTTGGTAGCGCTTACTTCGGCCGGTGGTGATATAGTTATAAATACAACGACAGCAGAGATTCAGATTACTATTACTGCGACAGTTACTGCTGCGTTAGACTTCGAAGAAGGAGTCTATGATCTGGAGCTGGAAGACAGTTCGGGTAATGTTACCCGTTTAACCGAGGGTGTCGTCACCTTCATAAAAGAAGTTACTCGACCATAACAGGAGATTGAAAGATGGCTTTGGACACAACAATTCAGCAGCAGCTCGCAGCTAATATGCTAGACGAGATTACTGCTTTACTTGACGCAGGTACTCTCGGTGCGCTTATCGAAGTACGCGTTGGTGCACCTACTGCTACGACAGAAGAGGCGGATACGGGAGCGATTTTGGCACACCTCGTGTGCAGCACAACTTCGTTCCCACCAGCTACCGCCGCCGCTACCGCGACGATGGCAGCGAGCGCTATTACCTCAGATACGTCAGCCCCCGCTACTGGCCAGGCCGGTCACTTTACGGCTGGTGATTCCAGTACTACGGATGTCATGGCGAATAAGGTAATTAACGGCACAGCAGGCGTAGGTGCTTCGTTTGATTTGAATTTTGATGATGACATGATTGTAACTGGCGGGACCGTTGCCATTACAGGGTGGACGATCAATATGCCTACAAACTAATAGGGGAGTAATCTCCTATGGCTGATACCAAGATCAGCGCTGATTCGAATCTAGCGTCCCCAGCTTCTGGGGACCTGATTCCTATTGTCGACATTGATGTCGCAGATTCTCTAAAGAATAAGACCGTTACCTGGTCTCAGATCCAGACTGCGTTCGATCTTTCTACATTGCCTGATGGTACAGGGTTGGTTACTTCTGTCGATGAAGTGATCTACCTCGATGCCGGGGTGCAGAAGCGCAAGCGGTTTGCAGAGATCGGTCTGTCAGAGTTCCTACAGGATGGGGGCTTCGCATTATCGAGCCATAACCATACTTCCCTTACCAGTGTGACCAGTATTTACGGCACGACAATGCAAGCGGGTTATAATTCATCCACTTGTATTGACTATAACCTAACTACATTCGATGTAGTGTTCGGTGGTCTTGTTGATTTTAGATTCTCGGACGGTGGTGCATTCCTAGCAAACGGAAAAATAACCTCATACTCCGGAACGATAACCTCCGATAGAAAACTCAAAAAAGACTTTACTCAAATAGAAGACGCCGTAGTCAAAGTAAAACAACTCACTGGCTATGAGTACACAATGCGAAAGACTGATCAACGATCAGCGGGCTTGGTTGCACAAGACGTACAAAAAATACTGCCTCAAGCGGTAGAAACTGAAAAAGACCTGCAAACGGACGAGCCATATCTAACCCTTAATTACAACGCAGTTATCGGGCTCCTGGTAGAGTCGATCAAGGAGCTAACTGCGCGAGTAGAGGAGCTGGAAAATGACCGTCACAACCGGGCCTGAAATCTCAATCACCGACTTAACCACCGAGTTGAATCTGACAGCGACAAATGAAGCCTCGATGGATGATGCCATTATCGGGAATATGATCGACTCCGCTGTTTGGACGTCCGGAGGAGAACACGAACTTGATGATTGGTACGGGGCCATTAATGGCATTGGGTACCTGGGATTCTGGGGAACTACCACGTATACCAAGACGGATGTTTCCGTCGGTCCAAACTACTCAGAAGTACAATTAAGTGTTAACGACAATGGGCTGTTCTCCATAAATTTGTATGAAGATGGTGATCTAACATTAACGACACAAGAAGCCTGGAACGATGGTGATTGGGACGCAACAGCCTATACCGGCTACCAGGTAAAGTGGACAAAAGTTTCCGGGGCTGATCCGGATAATACCAATATGACGGTTAATACTTGGTACACTCTGACCGCCCAATTTATTTATGTAAGAGCCACAACGGATACAAACGTAAATGGTGTTTATGACGTTACGATTAGGCAGTCCGGTGATGTCTGGTCAGAGGTTGTACAGAGATTCGATTTCACCGCTGATTACACGGTACCAATATCGATTGGCGGCGATTGGCCCGTAGCCTGTGGAAACTGGCCTGACTATTTTGGGGCATCGAATGGTACAGCGTATTGGGACTTTCGCTCTACTGGAGAAATGTATGCGGAAGGAAACGGCTCGACGTTGTATGATTACCTCAACCAAATTGCTGCTGGCAACGGGGATGATTTTTGGGTTAAACATGTTAAATCATCAGGAGATAGTTTCAATTATGGTAATGCGCAGACGGATGATAACTATTACCAACTGAATGCTACGAGAACTTTCGGGCACTCGGTTGTTTCCAGTGGGGCTAGAACATGGACCGGAACGGTCTATATAGCTGAAGATGCCAGTGGAACCGGGGCCGTTAGTAAAGCTTGTTCGCTAGTGGCCGAGAAAATTTAGAGGAGAAAGACATATGGCTATTGAACTAACAACACCAGTGCCAATTCCGGATACTACTTTCCAGGGTATTACCAAAATAGACTTCCACTTCCCGCATTTTAAAGATACGGGTGAGGTTATGAAGTTGAACAAGCCAGATATCGTTGCGGTCTTTACCGTAACGACCTGGACGGGTGATGGTACCGTATTATCAGAGGCTCGCCACAAAGCAGATTTTCCCGATTGGCCTGCCAACTTCACGATCGATGTACAATCAGTCTATTCGCGGATTGAACAGTACGCGGAGTCACAGGGCTTTATCGGCGCTGGAACACCTGAGAGTATTTAAAAATGCCTTGCAATGGCAACAGTACAGGGCACTGTTGTTGGCTGGAAGGTAATGTCTGTGACCATCTCGAAGAGGACACAATGCCTGGACGAAAGTGGGTGTGCGGATTACGGAGAAAGCTAGGTAACTGGGACCTGGTTCTGGCGTCACCAGAGTACAAGACTGATGTAGCACCGAAATTGAATCCAGGTATTAATTGCAAGGACTGGCCTGATAAGCCGTTAACCAAATGCTTCGAGTGCGGTTTTGCTGTAAAGTCTTCAGATAAAGGCAATCGATGGGGTACTGATAATGACAATTGAGTATCTAGTACCCGGTGCGGCGGCGACAACAACCACCACGCAGATACTTGCAACGAATACCTATACCCTGATAGATGATGGGGCCACGAACGGGCTTGTAACTGACGCTGATGGTTCCGTCAATGATACCAATATAAATGACACTTCGGCGGCTGGCACTGACGCGATATGGGCGTTGGCTGATCTCGCTGCATTTGGTGCTTTAAACGGGGCAACTTTCAGAGTCAGAGCGCGGACAGTCAATCCCGGCTCGGGCGACACATATACATACACATTTGCGCTCGCTATTGGCGGCGACACGATCAACATAACTTGGTCTAACGCTGATGAAAATGCAGGGTTTGCGAACAGGACAGCAGACCTTTCAGGTGAAGCTGGTTATCCGTACACCGAAGCACAATTCAACGCCGCCACAGTAACACTTACCCAGAGTGCTTATCTCAAAGACAAAGGGCCAGATGGCTTTTATCTGGACGTTGATGCGCTTGAACTTGAGGTAGATTACGCGCCAACATTCACGGGTACAATTACCCAAACTCTTGGCTCTATAAACCAGTCCATGACTGGCGTTGTTCATGACATAGGTGTTATTAACCAGACGATATCAGCCGTGTCGCAGATCATGTCTGGTATTGTCCATACAATAGGTAACATTACCCAGCTGTTACCCAGGATCACTCAGTCCGGAGCCGGTGAGCATGATCCTCCGGTGTTCTCTGGTGTTGCTACACAAACCCTGCCTTCTGTAACCCAAGCGGGGACTGCTGAGTTTCTTGCAGCAGATAACAACCGTTCAGGCGTAATCATTCAGACCTTACCGACTCTCACACAGTCAGGGACTGCTAGTGCCCCATCTACGGGGGCGATTACTCAGACCTTGCCCTCTATAACCCAGAGCATGACAGGTAGAGTCTGGGACATAGGTCAGATAAACCAGACTCTACCTGCTATTACTCAGTCGGGTACTGCTAGTGCTCCATCTACAGGTGTAGCCACACAGACCTTAGGCTCCATTACTCAATCTAGTGCAGGTACCTACGATCCGAAGGACGTAACCAGCGTTGCGATCCAGACACTGCCGTCTATTACTCAGACCTTAGCAGGGATCGTCTGGGATATAGGGGAAATAACGCAGACCCTGCCGTCTATAAACCAGGTTGCTACAGGTACCCACGTAGCACCAGTTAGATCAGCTGTTGGTATACAGACTCTTTCGGCTGTAACTCAAAACCTGGCTGGCACCGTATGGGACATAGGGGTTATAACCCAGACGCTACCCGCTATTACTCAGTCAGGTACGGCCACTCACGAAGTACCTGTATTTAGTGGCGTAATTACTCAGGTTCTATCTTCTATTACTCAGTCTGGTACAGCTACATGGCTCGAGGGTACTGATACTGGTGCGGGCGCTCAGGTATTACCGTCTATCAATCAGGTCCTGGCGGGCACGTTCGTTCCGCTCATGACTAATGTAGAGGCTGTTGGTACGCAGACACTACCGGCTATTACTCAGTCTGCTACTGCTACGAACGTATGGCCACAAGGGGTTGCAGTACAAACCTTAGGCTCAGTTAATCAATCAGGAGCGGGTACACACGTCGCTCCCGTGTTCTCGGGTGTTGCGACCCAGACTTTCCAACATTCTCCTTATGTTACGACGGGTAAAGAGATCGAAGCCGATTTTACGGGGCTTGATTCTTTTACCAGAAATGAATTGTGGACAGGTGGAAATGCTCAGAAGCTAACTTTCGCAGCGCATATGCGCGTACCGGTAAGTGCTGCGAGTTCAAATGTTGTATTCACCACCAATGCGTATTCCCTGTACTGGACTTTCCAATGGTGGTTCGGCGGGGCGACCCAGAACAAGTTTAGCTTCACCACCGCCAACGATAATACTAACGATTATGCTCAAGTCCAAACAGCGGGCAAAGATGTCCACGGACTAGAAATAGGCGACTGGTTCACCTTGTTTTACAGCATAGATTGGAGTGCTGTAGGTGCCCCGACAGTTAATGTCTATGTCCAGAAGAAGGGTAGTTCGACCGTCACCGACATCTACTCTGGTGCAACTTTCATTAACGAAGATGATGGCCCGGTTACCCTCTTATTCGATGATACGCAAGGCGGTGCTGCAGTAGGTAAACACGCCTTTTATGGCTCTGAAACGGGAGTATTCGAAGTATCCGAATACTTCATGACCAATGAGTACGTTGATTGGTCAGATCCAGCGGAACGACTGAAGTTCACTGATGTTAATGGCCGTCCAGTTGGTCTCGGTCCGACTGGTGCAGCTCTTACTGGTACACAGGCTAAGATTTATGCTCCTGATGGTGACCTGACCAACAATCTTGGCTCCGGTGGTAACTGGACTGAAGAAGGGACGATCGATAACAGCTCTACTTCACCCTCTGACGGTGCTGTAGTTAGTAGTTGGTTGAACCAATCAGCTACAGCCAAATACTGGGATTTCGAGGCTACTGGTACGCAGACTCTACCATCTATTACTCAGTCTGGTACAGGCCAATACTGGGATAACGGAGGGCCGATAACTACTACCTTACCAGGACTTAACCAGGCTCTAACTGGTACATGGCTCGAAGGCACTGATACTGGAGTTACTGGCCAGACCCTACTTCCAATTAGCCAGGCTTTAACAGGTTGGTATTGGCCAGGGACGAAGGTAGGTACTACGACACAGACCTTACAACCCGTTTCTCAGGTAGTAACAGGTATTTCCTGGGAAGGTATCGATACTGGAGTTATTACTCAGACCCTACCTTCCATTACTCAGTCTGGTACAGCAGAGTTTGCGCCTGGGACTAGTACTGGTGTTATTACTCAGACTCTTAGCTCTGTTGCCCAGTTTGGAACGGCTGAGTTTGACAGAATATATACAGCCTCTGCCTCACAGACTTTACCGAGTATCACGCAAACAAGTGCAGGTACCTTCGGACCGGGAATTACCACCAGTCTGGGTTTCATACTGACACTTCCTGCTATTACGCAGAGCATGGTTGGTAAAGGTTCGAAAGTCGCAACAAGTGCGCAGACGCTTCCGGCTATTACTCAGAGCTTAACTGGTACCTTCGATCCAGGTACCAAGACTGCGTCATGTACGCAGACCCTACCTTCTATAAATCAGGCTCTTATAGGTAGCCGAACTCGTGTCGGTGTCGTTACTCAGACGTTAGGAGTTCTAAGCCAAACTCTTAGTGGTGAATATGCTCCAGGTATAACTACCGGCATTATCACCCAAACGCTCCCAGCTATTACCCAAGTTGCGATAGGTACATGGGATACGGGCACTGATACTGGTGTTATAACGCAGACTTTATCTTCTATTACTCAGACAGGTTCGAGCTTCTTCTTTATACCGCTCAGTTTCGATCCTCTTGTCTGGGAGCAACCCGAAGTTGAACAGCTTGTATACCAGCAGGAAGCAGAGCAGTTTACATACGAGCAGACAACTGAAGAGCTTGTTTGGGAAGTAGTCACAGAAGAATTAGTCTACGAGGTCGAAGAAGACGAGTTCCTATATGGTAATGACCATTTGACGGGGGACTAGGCCGTGGCTAATAGGTTCCTCAGAGAAGACGGTACTTATATCCTCAGAGAGGATGGCGGTTATCTACTGAGAGAATACCAGTATCTCTCTGGTGTAATTACTCAGACCCTCCCGTCTATAAACCAGTCTGGTACAGCTACGCACTTAGCGTTGTATGAGGGGGTTATTACTCAGACACTGCCGTCTATCAACCAGTCTGGTTCAGCTACCCATGTAGCCCCTATATTTAGTGGTGTTATTACCCAAACGCTGCCCGCTATTACTCAGAGCATTTCAGGCAAGGTCTGGGACATAGGCGCTATAACTCAGACACTGCCCTTCCTTGCACAATCAGGTGCAGCAACGCATGTAGCTCCGATATTCTCAGGTGTAATTACTCATACCTTACCTTCTGTTACCCAGTCTGCTACGGGCGAGGTAACTAACGAAAAAGCAGGGGTTATCGTTCAGACCCTGCCTACTATTACCCAGAGCATGACAGGTATTGTCTGGGACATAGGTGTAATTACTCAGACTCTATCGCCGATTACTCAGAGCATGTCAGGGGATGTTTGGAAGATAGGTGTAATTACCCAGACCCTCCAGCCTATAAATCAGTCTGGTGCTGCTACACATGTAGCTCCAGTGTTCTCTGGTGTAATTACTCAGACCTTACCTTCTATTACTCAGTCTCTAACGGGTACATGGGCCCCAGGTACTGATACAGGCATAATCGTACAAACGCTATCTCCTATTACTCAGTCTGGTACAGCTAGTACTCCACGCACTGGTGCTATAACTCAGACCTTAGGTGCGCTTAACCAGTCTGCGGCGGCTACAAACATCTGGCCCAGAGGCTCGATCACTCAGACGTTGCAGTTCATTACCCAAACTGGTACAGCCATCGCGCCATCTACAGGTGCTATAACAACTAATTTAGGTCCGATAACAAGCGCGCTTACCGGCACAAACATATGGCCACAAGGGGCTATCACACAGACCTTAGGTGCTATTACTCAGTCTGGTACGGCCACTTATGACGCCGGTACTAAAACAGGTGTTGGTATACAGACCCTGCCATCGATTACACAGTCTGGTACTGCGACGTTCGTTGATGCGGGTAGTACTGAATGTACGCCTCTGGATGCTATTGTCAGCTCCAGTGACTACGGTACCCCTAGCTATCTTGATCTGGACGACGATCCAGATTCCCCAGACGGTAACTGGACTGTCTGGGACGGTAACGGTGACGCAGACCTGCTGGCCTCGTTCCCTACCCCCTCTGCAGCTCCGTTAACAGGGGCGGACAAACAAGAATTTAAGATCCTCCTACGGAAAAATGCTACTGGTAACGATCCTGGCTATACCATCCACCTATATGAAAGTGGGTCAGCTACTTCTCCAACACATAGTGTTTCCGGAACACTGACTGACGCTGGTGGAGATACAGTTGTAACCCTTACATGGGATGCGGGAGACCTCGCTACAGCCTCGGGAGCTAATGTCCAGCTATGGATGGAGCAAACCAGTGGTGGTACTGGTGGCGGACGACGCGGTGTAGAAATAGGTGCTATCCAGTGGTGCGCGAACATACCCAGTATTGTGTTCTGGGGGGCTACTACTCAGACCCTGCCGTCTATTAACCAGTCTGGGAACGCAACGTTCGCTCCGGGGACTAGTACTGGTGTTATAACGCAGACCTTAGGTGCGATAACACAGTCCGGAGACGCGGAATTTGTTCAGGCATTAGACAAGACGGGGGTTATAACCCAAGCCCTACCTTCTGTAACACAAGCCGCTACAGGTATCGTTTGGGATACGGGCGTTATAACGCAGACCCTATCGTCTATCAACCAGTCTGCTACTGGCACCCACGAGGCACCTGTATTTAGCGGTGTTACTACTCAAGCGCTATCTGCTGTAACTCAATCTCTCACGGGTATTGTTTGGGACACAGGCCAGATAAACCAGATTCTGTCGCCCATCAACCAGTCACTAACTGGTACTTTCGAAGTTCCTGTATTCAGTGGTGTAATTACTCAGTCTCTATCTTCTATTACTCAGTCTGCTGCAGGTATCGTCTGGGACATCGGCCAGATAAACCAGACACTGTCGTCTATTACGCAGTCTGGTACAGCTACCCATGTAGCGCCTATATCCAGTGGTGTTATTACACAAAGTCTGCTGACGATAACACAGGCATTAACAGGAATCGTCTGGGATACTGGTGTAATTACTCAGACTCTACCGTCTATCACACAATCGGGCGTAGCTACTCATGAGGCACCCGTATTCAGTGGTGTTATAGCGCAGGCTCTCCCATCTGTAACCCAGGCGATGACGGGTACTGTTTGGGATATTGGTCAGATAAACCAGACGCTCTCGCCTGTTACGCAGTCTGGTGTAGCTACTTACGAAGCCCCAGTGTTCAGCGGGATTATTACCCAAACACTGGGTTCGATCACCCAGTCTGGTACAGCTAGTGCTCCGTCTACTGGCGCTATAACTCAGACTCTATCGTCGATCACCCAGTCTGGTACAGGTATCGTCCATGACATAGGAGCTATCAACCAGACACTGCCTGCCATTACACAGACCTTAGCTGGAACGTTCGCACCAGGAACTAGCACTGGTTCGATCACCCAGACCTTACAGCCAGTAGCTCAGTCTGGTACAGCGGAGTTCACAGCTGGTGTAGAAGCTGTTGGCAATCAGACACTGGGGTCTATTACTCAGTCTGGTACAGCGGAGTTCGCACCAGGAACCAGTACAGCGTCCATCACGCAGACCCTATCGTCTATCAACCAGTCTCTGGCGGGCAGTGCACCGTCCACAGGGGTTGTAACCCAAACACTACAACCAGTTACTCAGTCTGCTGCTGGCACCCATGAAGCCCCTGTATTTAGTGGTGCAATTACGCAGACACTACAACCTGTTGCTCAGTCCTTA
>Ga0307378_10003701_pt1 | contig 22218 bp, 16 predicted proteins | sample UN1MG_FD_202238 | JGI IMG/M metagenome (GOLD analysis project Ga0307378, IMG submission 202238) | Soil microbial communities from Risofladan, Vaasa, Finland - UN-1 | ecosystem: Environmental > Terrestrial > Soil > Coastal area > Acid sulfate soil | place: Finland: Risofladan, Vaasa | collected...
CACGCACACTTATGTGCAAATCGTAGGTCGCCGAGGGTGCAAGTCTTCCCACGCGAGGTGCTCCATGCGCAGACAATCAAATCAACCCAAGCAGGGGGTCGATACCTCTCGCCGCCGGTTGCTCCGTCTGCCGCTCGAGCTCGCGGCGGCCGCTGCGGGCCTGGCGGTGGTCGGGCGTGGCGCCTTGGGGGGTTCCCTGCCCCGATTGAAGATCACGGACGTCGAAACCTGGGTTCTCAACTGCGGCTCGCTCTTCATTCTCGTCAGAACCGACCAAGGGATCACCGGCTACGGCGAATCGAGCCCCATGAATGTCGGCGCCATCGCCAGCATGGTGAATGAAGCGATGAAGCCCCTGGTGATCGGCCAGAACCCGCTCGACTATGACCGATTGTGGGAAAGCATGTATTTCCGCACCTACAAGCTGGGGGTCATGGGGGCGCAGACCGAGGCCATCGCGGGCATCGACATCGCGTTGTGGGACATCCTCGGCAAGGTCACCGGGCAGAGCATTTCCCAGCTTCTGGGCGGACGCCGGCGCGACCGGGTCCGCATGTACGCAAGCATCGGAGACGGTGCGGAATCGACTCCCCAGGAAATGGCCGGACGCGCGGCCAAGGCCGTCGAAGAAGGTCACACCATGGTCAAGATGCGCATGGACTGGACGGCACGCCGCACCGACGTCAATCCCGCTCACGACTGGGCGGTGCTCAGCGAGACTCGCAAGGCCATCGGAGATAAGGTTGAGCTGGGCTTCGATCCCAACAACGGTTTTTCGGTTCCCACCGCCATCCGTCTTGGCCGGCGCGCCCAAGATGAATTGGGATTGATTCATTATGAGGAACCCGTGGCGCAATACGATTACCGGGGGATCGCCCAGGTGGTGGCGGCGCTCGACGTCGCAGTCGCCGCGGGCGAACAGGAATACACCCGCTGGCAATTCCGCGACCTCATCTCGCAGGCCAACGTGGACATCGTCCAGCCGGACCTCGTGAAGTGCGCGGGAATTACCGAGGGCGTCCGCATCGCCGCCCTGGCGAGCGCGCACAATCGCATCCTCGTTCCTCACCAGACGCAGCCGTCGATCGGCACGGCGGCGAACCTGCATTTCACGGCCAGCTTCGCCCGCCAAGAGCGCGCCCAGGAGTACGACATCAACTCCAAGCGAGCCATCTTGAACCGGGTGATCCACCCGCCGCTCGAACAGAAGGACGGCTACCTCACGGTGCCGGATGGCCCCGGGCTAGGGATTGAAGTGGACGAGAAGGAACTCCGCAAACTGCGCGTTGAATAGGTGGGCCCCATCAGCCGAAGGGGGATTCTCAGAAGGGGTGGCGACAGCATGAGACAACGAATTCTGCCCTCGTGTCTCTTTTCTCTCATTCTCTTCATCACCAGCTTTGGGTACTCCCAGGAATCACCTCGGGAACCCTGGTACCGGCAAGCCATGCGCTGGGGCCAAGTCAATATCAACGAGCGCGACCCGGAAACGTTCGATGTAGCAAAGTGGATGGATTACTTCCACCGCTGTCATCTCGACGGGATCACCGTCAACGCCGCGGGAGTCGTGGCCTACTATCCGACGGAGGTTCCGCTCCACCCGCGCTCGAGATTTCTCGGCAGCCGCGACCTTTTCGGGGAGATTGTGAAGGCGGCGCGGCAGGCCAATCTTCATGTTCTCGCCCGTTTTGATCCCTCTTACCAGCGCGAGGACTTCTATTACGCTCACCCGGATTGGTTCAGCCTGGACAAGGACGGGAAACCCAACCTGCTGACCTGGCCTCCCGAACCGCGCGAGAAGCTCTACGAGATTTGCCCGAACAGCCCGTACTTCTGGGAATACATGCCGCGAATTTTCGAGGAAATCTTTGCCCGCTACGATGTGGATGGGATTTTCGGGAACGCCTGGGACGGTTACGGAGGAATCTGCTACTGCCGGTACTGCCGCGAGCGCTTCAAAGCCGATACGGGGCTCGATCTGCCCGCTGCCGAGGATCGGAACGATCCCACGTACCGCCGATGGGTCACCTGGCACTACCGCCGGCTCGCCGATGTTTGGGAATTCTGGTCAAAGACCATCAAACGCGTGAAACCCGGAGCGATTTTCGTCCCCAACCAAACCAACAGCGCCGGCATGCACGGCTTCATCGAACGAGGCCAGGAGATGCTGCACACCGAAAACCAAGGGCGCGGGCCAAACACCCCGCTGTGGCGAATCGGCATGTCGGGAAAACTGCTGCGGGAGCTGAGCAGGGGCGAACGTCCCTACTGGCTGTTGGTGGGCTATTACCTGCCGGGGTGGCGCCACGCCTCCAAGCCCGAAGCTGAACAAAGGGTTTGGATGGCCGATGCCCTGGCCAGCGGCGCCCGTCCCTGGTTCCACATCGTGGGCGCTGACCAACAGGATCGCCGAGGGTTCCGGAGTTTCGAAGACTTTTTCAACTTTCACTGGCGAAACGAGAAGTACTTTCGCAACCTGCGCTCCCGCGCCGAGGTGGCGCTGGTCTACTCTCAGCCCACCATTGATTTCTACCGTCAGACAGGCGGCGGAGGGCCTCTCGGATCGCCGCCACGCGTCGACGACAGCATTCAAGGCGCCTACCAGGCACTGCTCGAAGCCAAGATTCCGTTTGACATGCTCCTGGCCGAAGACCTGGAAGGGTCTGCCCCCGACCGTTACAGGGCGATCGTCCTTGCCAACACGGCAATGCTGAGCGACAGCGCCGTCAAAAATCTCGAGCGCTTTGTCGAGCGCGGCGGCGGGCTGGTCGCCACCTTCGAGACGTCGCTCTATGACGAAACCGGCAAGCGTCGCGAAGATTTTGGCCTGGGGAAACTCTTTGGTGTCCATTCGACTACGGATGGCATTCTTGGTCCGCTGGGGCATTCTTACATGCGGATCGCCGAAAACGAGCCTTGGGCGAACGCCTTCGAGCAAACTGCAATCCTGCCAAACACGCGATATCTGGTGCCCGTGTCATCGCCAGGCGACGCTCGTCATCCGCTATGGCAGATTCCGCCCTATCCTGTTTATCCGCCGGAGACAGCCTGGAGGCGAGTCGAGAAGCAAAATGTCCCGCTCGCCTATGTCCACGAGGCGGGTAAAGGCCGCGTGGTGTATTTCCCCGGCGACCTCGCGGCAACGTATGGGGTGACGCATCTCCCCGATCACGGCCGACTGCTGCGGAGCGCGCTGCGCGAAGTGGCTCCCACCAATTCCCGCGCAGCCGTGGAAGGACCGGGGCTGGTTGACTTCTCGCTTTTTGAGCAGGCCGGGGCGAACCGCCTGGTGGCGTTCCTCGTTAACCTCACGAACCCCGCCGCCTGGCGGCCGCCCCTGACCGAGATCATCCCCGTGGGCCGGCAAACAGTGACCATCCGACTTCAGCCGGGGGAAAGTTGCAGCGCTGCTCGATTGCTGGTGAGCGGCAAGGAGGCGAAGTTCACCCAAACCGGCGAAATGCTTGTCGTTGAGGTCCCGGGAATCGCCGACTTTGAAGTGGTCGTTGCGGACTTGAAGTAAAAGCCGGATGAAACTCGTCCATGCTTCTCCGCAACACTTTCTTTCATCCGCGCCCGATTTTCCGCTTCAAGCATAGCCCTTGACGAACCAGCACCAGCGCGGTAAAGCTTGATTGAGGCACCATGTCAACCAATTCGAACGTCCAGCTTTCGCACTTTCACATTCTCGAGCGGACGTCGCCCAGCGCGCCGCCCCTGGCCCATCTCGAAAAGGAGATCCACCAGGTCCTCAGTGGAGTCAACCTGCCTGCTGACAGGCTTAAGGGGCGGCGCATCGCCGTCTCGGTCGGCAGCAGGGGGATCGCCAACCTGCCGGAGATTGTGCGCGGCATTTGCGGCTGGCTGAAGGCGCAGGGCGCGCAGCCGTTTGTCTTTCCGGCGATGGGAAGCCACGGCGGGGCAACAGCCGAGGGTCAGAAAAAGGTTCTTGAGGATTACGGAATCACCTCGGAAATCGTCGGCGCCGAAGTGCGCTCGTCGATGGACGCCGTTTTCCTTGGCGAGACACCCGAAGGGTTCCGGGTTTTCATGGACCGGAACGCCTGGGAATCCGACGGTGTGATTGTCATGAACCGCGTTAAGCCCCACACGGATTTCGCCGGCAAGATCGAAAGCGGCCTGCTGAAGATGATGGCCGTGGGCATGGGCAAAATCACCGGCGCGAGCGAGGTCCACCATTGGGGATGGAAGTTCGGGTTCGAAAAGGTGCTGCGCGCCATGTCGGCGGTGACGCTGGGCTCGGGAAAAATCCTCGCCGGGCTCGCCGTCGTCGAAAACGAAGTACACCAGATTTGTGCCGCGCGAGCCGCGCTGCCGGAAGGCATCGTCGCTCAGGAAGAGAGCGCCCTGGCGATGGCTCGCGCGCTCGTTCCGCGCATTCCCTTCCCCCACCTTCAACTTCTGATTGTGGATAAGCTGGGAAAGAACATCAGCGGGGCAGGGATGGATACCAAGGTCATCGGCCGGGGCGTGGAGCTTCAGCCGGGCGACGCCCCGGATATTCGTCTCATTTACGTCCGCGACATAACGCCGGAAAGCAGCGGCAATGCCGTGGGCGTCGGGTTTGCCGATTTGATTCACGAGCGCCTGTTCCGCAAGATCGATTTCGAGAAGATGTACATCAACATCCGAACGTCGCTCAATCCCGAGGCGGCTCGCTTGCCCATGTATTCCGCCTCCGACCGGGACGCATTGCACCTGGCCCTGGGTCACCTGGGGAGCCCCGATCCCGAGGAACAGTCGATTGTGTGGATACGCGACACTCTTCAACTGAACCGCATCGCGGTTTCTTCCCGATTGGCCCGCGAAGCGGCGGGGCTCAGCGGTTGGCAGGTGACTTCGGAACAGTGCGAGCCCGATTTCGACGCGGCCGGTGACCTGGCCTCGATGTTCGAACCCAAAGGCGCATTGACCTGAGTCAATTTCCGGCACTCTCCGCAGAGCAAGACCTGCAAAAGTCCAGCGCAGAGAATTGCTTCCCTTCACCAGGCAATGGTATTCTGGCCGTGGGGAGACTCCTTTTCCTGCCTCCCCGCCAGAGATCATTAAGCATCCACGGAGACTTCCGATGAAAAGAAAACACGGACTCATTCTGTACGCGGCAATTCTGCTGGCCTCGATGGTCCTCGCCGTCTCGACTTGCTCGCCGGCCGCGGGAGCCGAGGTCGCAAAGCCCACGCTGGATCTCTCGATATATGGCCATGTCGTTCAAGTGGGCTGGGTGGTGAAAGACCTGGACAGCGTAGTGAATTACTGGGAAAAGATCGGGTTGAAGAACATCCGTCGCCCCGGAGTCATGGAATTCCCGGACGTCACCTATCACGGAAAGAAGACGCCGATCAGCATGAAGATGGCGTTTGCGGATATCGGTGGCGTTCAGATCGAATGGATCCAACCGGTCAAGGGCAAGAGCGTTTACGACGACTTCTTGCGGAAACACAGCGACGGGGTTCACCACCTCGCATTCGCCGTTTCCAGCCCCGAGCAGATGGAAAAACAACTCGCCTATTTCAAGTCAAAAGGCGTCGACGTCGTCCAGCGCGGGAGCTGGGAGGGCACAAAAGGCAAGGGATTGTTTGCTTATCTCGATACGGCGGAAAGAGGCGGCGGAGTCACGTTCGAATTGGCCTATAATCCCGACGCACCGCCAGCCGGGACCGCCTCGAAATCCGAGAACGAATACCCCTTCAACAAAATCGTGCAGTATGCCATCGTCACACCCAACCTGAAAAAGGTAGCCGCGTTTTACGAAAGCCTGGGCTTTGGCGGCATGCCGGTAGACCACAACATCAGCGTCAACCGAAAATACCGGGGGCAACCCGGCAAGTTTGAAATGAATCTTGGATGGTGGCGCTGGGGAGACGTGACGTTTGAGTGGATCGAGCCTCTGGTAGGGCCGAGTGTCTACCACGAGTCTCTGAAGGACCGAGGCGAGGGATTCCACCACCTGGCATTCAACGTCACTGACATGGACAAGGCTGTCGAGCTTCTAACCGGCAAGGGCGCGCCCGAGTCGCAGAGTGGCGGCTGGGATACTCCGACGAGCAAAGGGCGGTTCGCCTACATGGACACCGAGCGATACGGCGGAGTCAGCATCGAGTTGCTCTGGAACCAACCGATGGAAAAGTGAGGCGTTCGGCATCGAGAAATGCACGGAGCTTGACGGGCGCCACCGTTGGCATCAGAATGGTTTTCTGAGGGGCTCGTTCATGAAAGCTGAAAGACTGGGGAGCAAGGTCTGCCGGCGGGAAGGGGTTTGCGTCCTGGCGGTGGGACTCTGCTTGTTGGCGGTTGTGCCCGCCCTTCCTCAGGCCACTGCCAACAAGCCTGGCGAGCCGGCCGAATCCGCGGATGCAAGACCGGCAGCCACCTCAACTGAGAAGAAACCGAAGCTCGCTGAAATTACCCGCGTGAGCACCGATGAGGCCGCGCGCGGCGCGGCGCGCGAAAAGGCAACACCGGACGAAGATGCTTCGATAGTCGAGACCGACGAGGCCGCAGAGCCCGCTGTCACCGAGCTCAAACCAACGGTCAAGAGCTCCGGCGAGTCGCGCGGCTCGGTGACCATCGAAGACTCCAAGGGCTCGAGAGCCTCCAAGGTGCACGGCCGGGCGTACGGCTCCCTCGACCCGGAGAGCTCGGGCGACCGCCAGGAAGGCGCGGCCGTCGGGGCGGGTTCGAAGAGTGGGAAAACGAATATCTATATCGAAACGGAAAGGTCCCGCAGGACCTCACCTCCGAACCGCTGACCGATGAGCCACCGCCCACGCTACTATCTTGGTCAGTTTTTCGCCGCAAAGCAGTTTGTCTCTTCACTGATCCTCGCGTTTGTCGGGACCGCGGTTGGAGCTCCTCCGCTTCTGTCGGCCTCGCTGGACTGCGGGACCGTCGAGAGCTCGATCCTCGGCCACCCGGTCAGCGTGTGCGTGGCCCTCCCGGACAACTATGAGTCGCGATCATCCGATCGTTTTCCCACGCTTTATTTTCTCCACGGGCTTTTCGAGAACGAACGGAGCTGGAGTGAGCGCGGCGGCCAACAGATCCTGGAGGATTTGCGCAAGCAGGGACAACTCGGCGACTTCATCGTCGTGTTGCCGGACGGCGGCAAGACCTTCTACGTGAACTCGCTGGACGGCCACGAACGCTACGAGGACTTTCTCATTCGGGAACTGGTGCCTTACATCGACGGGAAATATCGGACGATCGCCAAACCCGCGGCGCGGGGCATCAGCGGGACTTCCATGGGCGGTTACGGGGCGCTGCATCTGGGCATGAGCCATCCGGACGTTTTCGGTTCCACCAGCGCCCACAGCGCGGCTCTGTTGGCCAAGATTCCTGATCCTCTCCCTACCGAAGGCCATTGGGAATTCTATGCCCGGATTCTCCAGGGGCCGTTCGGCTCGCCCCTCAGCGGCGAATACTGGGAGGAAAACAGCCCGCTGACGCTCGCCGACCACCCCGAGCGTTTCGGCGGCCTGAAACTCTATTTCGATTGCGGGGATCACGACCGCTACGGCTTCGAAGAGGGCGCGGAGCAGCTTCACCGGAAGCTGGAGTCCAAAGGGTTCCCCCATGACTTCGCCCTGCGGCCGGGCGGCCACGGCTGGACTTACTTGGCCCAATACATGAAGTATTCCTTGCTTTTCCATTGGCGGCTGTTCACGCAGGCGACGCGCGCGCTCAGCGCGTCAGGCAAGGGGGCGCCGTGAGTTCGCGTGGTTACATCTTGGGCGTCGTCCTCTGCGCGGCGATCCTCCCGCTGGCAGGCACCGCCCGGGCCCAGGCCGACGCGGAATCACGCGTCCTGGAGTACCTGCGGGGGCATGTCCGACCCGGGCAGCCCTTGGTCGTGACCGACCTTTACAACAACGTCTTCACCAAGCCCGAAGAACGCAAGGCGCTCAATAAGCTCTATGGCGCTTTTTTCGGATTCCGTTGTTCCTGGCGCAATACCAGGAGAAATTTGGTGCCCCTCCCGAATTGAAGGTTATCGCCGGACAATTCGATCTCCCCTCGACGCAGGCCGCCGACGTCCTGGTGCGCATGATGGAATCGGACCCTCGCGTTCCGAGCTTTTTGACTCGCGACCAGCAAACCGGCGAAATCATCAGCGTGGACGTGACGAGAATCCTCAATGACGCGCGGTTCGGAAAGTCCATCGAGCATCAATTGGGCGGATGGGAAGGCCGATCTGCCCCGGAATTCAAGTTGCCGGGCCTGGCGGGTGAGGAGATCGATTCGTCGGCTCTGAAAGGGCGCGTTGTTCTCCTTTATACCTGGTTCACGGGCTGCCCTCCCTGCATGAAGGAGACGCCGGAGCTTGTCGCGCTGAGCAACGAATTCCCCAGCGCGGATTTCATCGTTGTGGGGGCCAACGCCGACCGCCTCCTGGGCTTGAAGTACGATGACTCGGTCCGGCGGAAATACATCGAAGAGGAAAGAATCACATTCCCTGTGGTAAATTGGACTCGCGAAAGCGATACCGCGTATGGGAATATCTCGATTTTTCCGACCCTGTTCTTGATTGGACGGGACGGGACCATCACCCACCAGTGGGTGGGTTACGTGGGACCTGACGAACTGCGGCGCGCCATTTCCGAAGGGCTGGCGCGCCTTCCAGCGGGTCAGTGAGAAAAGCGAAAATCATTCTCGAGAAGGAGAGCAGGATCATGAAGAAGTTGAATCGGTTCACCCTCAGCGTCGTGACCGCGGCTCTACTTGCGTTCACAGCTCACCCAAGCCTCGCGCACGGCCAGGACCGCGGCGAGGCGAAAGCCAAGATTGGCAAGGCCAACGTCTCGATTGACTACGGCAAGCCCCAACTGAAAGGGCGCGACCCGATGAAGATGATGCAACCCGGGAGCCTCTGGAGGTTGGGGGCAAACGCCGCCACAACGATTACCTCCGACGCCGACCTGGATTTCGGCGGCACGCGCGTCGCCAAGGGCAAACACATTCTGCTCGCCCGCCTCGGCGAAGCCGGCAAATGGTTGCTGGTTGTTTCCGGCAAGGCGGCCAACGAATACGATCCGGACTCCAAGATCGCCGAAGCCCCGCTGGAGATGAAGGAGGGAGAAGATTCGGTCGAGGAGCTCACCATCACCTTGTCGAACCAGGACGGACGAGGCGTGATCGAGATCGCTTGGGGAACCTCTCGGCTGATCGGCTCCTTCGCTCCGGCGAAGTAAACCGAGACCTCGCGAAAAACGATTTCAGCCTCTCAAGGGATACGCAGCCGATGGCTCCACCCGTCAGCGTCCTCGCATTGTTCGCCCATCCGGATGACGCAGAATTCCTCTGCGCGGGGACGCTGGCTCACCTGGCGGATCGCGGGGCCCGGATTCACATCACCACCATGACCGGGGGAGATTGCGGCAGCACCGTTCTCCCGCCGGACAAGATCGCGCGCATCCGCCAGAAAGAGGCGGCGCGGGCCGCCAAGCTCATCGGGGCCGCGTACAGCTGCATGCACGAGAAGGACCTGCTCGTCTTCTACGACTCCCCGACGCTTCGGAAGGTCATGGAACTTCTTCGCCAGGTGAACGCGGACCTGGTCTTCACGCATTCTCCCTCAGATTACATGGTGGACCACGAAACCACGAGCCGCCTCGCTCAGTCCGCATGCTTTGGGGGCATGATCGGAAACTTCAAGACCGGGAGGCGACGCCCAGCGAAACCCCTGCGCCGAATCCCTCACCTCTACTATGCCCAGCCGTTCGGGGGGCGCGACATCCTGGGAGAAGAAATCCATCCCAACCTCTGCGTGGATATTTCGACAGCCATCGAGCGGAAAGAGAAAATGCTCGCCTGTCACGAAAGCCAGGGGGCCTTCCTTCGCGCCCAGCAGGAGATTCAAGACACCCTCGGCGCGCTCCGAGAGATGGCCCGCCGAGCGGGCGAGCGCTCAGGGCTTGCCTGGGCGGAGGGTTTCCGACAACACCTCGGGCAGGGCTTTCCTCAGGACGACATTCTGGCGAACCTACTCGGCGATCTGGTTCGGCCGGCAAGAAAGTGATCGGCTCGAACCCACTCTTCCTCGCCACTTCCGGAGGCATCCTATGGATTCCGAAATCCCTCTCGAGCAGCTTGCCTCGAGAATACCCGGCGTTTCACTCGACATGGATTCCGCATCCATGCGCAAGGCCGGATATCGCGTCGTCGACTGGCTCATCGAGAGGATTGAAAACCTCCCAAAGAGCCCTCTGGGGCGCGAACTGAGCCGCGAGGAAACCGAAAGACTCCTGCGCCAACCGATGCCTGAAGAACCGAGTGGTTTCGAGGAAGTTTTCGAAGAATACACGCGGAAGGTGGCTCCCTATGCGTATCAGTTGGACCATCCACGCTTTTTCGCCTTCATCCCCAGCGCTCCGAGCTTCGTGGGCGTGTTGGCGGAAGCCCTGGTGGCGGGAACCAACTTTTTCGCCGGGACGTGGCTGGAATCCTCGGGACCGAGTCAGGTTGAGCTGATCGTCATCGACTGGTTTAAGGAAATGCTCGGCTTGCCTGCGGGCGCCGCCGGGCTGCTGGTCAGCGGAGGATCGGTGGCCAACCTGACGGCCCTTGCCGTCGCGCGACACACCATTCTGGAGGATGCTGCGACCGGCGCCGTCGTGTACCTCTCGGACCAAACCCACGCTTCCGTCGACCGGGCGCTCCGGTTGTTGGGATTCTCCGCGGCGCAAATCAAGCGAATCCCCACCCAGCCGGACCTTCGAATGGATGTCACGAAACTGAAGGAACAAATCCGACAAGACCGCAGCCACGGACTACGGCCGTTCGCCGTGGTTGCCAACGCTGGAACCACCAACACCGGCGCCGTGGATCCACTGCCCGAAATCGGGGCGATTGCCCACCGGGAACACCTGTGGTTTCACGTCGATGCAGCCTATGGCGGTTTCGCCGCGCTCAGCGAACGAGGCCGCAAGCTCCTGGCAGGCATCGAGGGCGCCGATTCTGTGGTTCTCGACCCCCACAAGTGGCTCTACTGCCCCTTCGAGACCGGGTGCGTCATCGTCCGCGAGGGGCGGTTGCTGCCCGAAACTTTTCGCATCCTTCCCGAATACATGCGTGACGTGGCGCGCGAAGCGCAGGAAGTGAATTTCTGCGATTACGGACTGCAGCTCACCAGAAGTTTCCGGGCGCTGAAGGTTTGGATGACCGTCAAGACGTTTGGCGTCCGCCGGCTGAAGCAGATCATCAACCAGTGTCTTGATCTCACCCAGTACGCCGCGCAGCTGTTTCGCGAATCACCGCGGCTCGAAATCATCACTCCTCCTTCTCTCGGCGTATTCACCTTTCGCTACGTTCCCCGTCAACTGAAAACAGGCGACAGCCACGCCGGAACGCTCCTCGACGAACTGAACCGGAAACTCGTAGCGAAGATAATCTCCGGCCAAAAGCTCATGCTCTCTTCGACGCAGCTTGGTTCGCGTTACGTGCTGCGCTTCTGCGTCTTGAACCACCGCACGCGGCGGGAGGATATTGACGAAGCTTTGCGACTCATCGAGGACTACGGGCGCGAGCTGGAGGAAGAGTCCGCGTAGCCGGGACGGCCCGAGCCGAGGCTTTCTCGCCCGAAGGCAGGAAAGCGGCAACTTCCGCCCGGTGGCTGCGCCCTGGAAGTATAATGGTCTGTGTGATCGTGGGATACTCTGTAGCTCAGGGGTGAGTTTTTATCTGTCGGGTCATCGTTGGGAATAGAAACTCGGGCAGATCAACCGTCGAAACCAGGCCATTTCTCCCTCTCCGACTCTGCCAAGTTGTTCTCGCCCTGTGTTCCGCTCTTTCAATCCTTTCCGCGCGCCCCGCTGCCGCGGAATCGGACGGGGTGGATGTCCCTCCGGCGGCCTCCACTGAGTGGGGCCAACCGGTCGTTCGCATGCGGTTGGATTGCGACGCTCACCTGAGCCTGGAGAGGTTTGCCGACCACGTCACTCAACGGGTGGGCGAGCCCCTCGACCGCGAGAAAGTCTCTCAAAGCCTCAAGAATCTTTTCGCCACCGGGCGCTTCAGCGAACTACGGGCTGACGTCGAGCCCGCTGCGGGCGGCGTTGAGCTTATCTTCATAGCACGGGCCGTCTACTTCGTCGGCGTAGTTCACGTGGAGGGCGCCCCCGGGGTGCTGGACCCGCGGGTTCTCGAGACCGCCTCCCGACTGCGGTTGGGCGAGCCTCTCTACGCGGGTGATCTTGCCGCAGCGCGCGACCGATTGATAGCTGTTCTGGCGGAGAACGGGTACTACGAACCTCAAGTCCGATACACCACGAACCCCGACCCTGATACGCAGGCGACCGAAATCGTGTTTTCGCTAACCCCAGGTCCCGCAGCTCGGCTGGCGAGCGTGGCGTTCGAAGGTCACCTCATCGTTCCCGTGGAACGGCTCATTAAGGTGACCGGCTGGCGTCACGGTTCCCACCTCACTTCATCCCGGTTGGAACGCGGAATGTTCAAACTCCATCGCTTCTACCAGAACGAGGGCCGACTGCGAGCCACCCTGGGCGTCGGGCAAAGAACCTACGACCCGCAGCGTCGGACCGAACGACTCGTGGTGCAGGTTGAGGCCGGACCCCTCGTCCGAGTACGGGTCGAAGAGGCGCCGATCTCAAACTCCAAGAAAAAGGAGATTCTGCCCTTCTATCGCGATGGGGTGGTTGATGAAACCGCGTTGGACCGCGGCCGCCAGAACCTGGAAGACTTCTACCAGCGCCAGGGATACTACTCGGTTTCGGTCAAAGGTCGGCTGGAATCCCAGCCCGAACCCGCAATGTGGGACGTCATATACAGCGTTAACCTCGGGTCGCAAGGAACATTCGTCGGCTATGAGTTTAAGGGAAGCGAAAAGGTCTCCCCCGAGGAGCTCGCGCGCGTCATCTCCATCCACCCCAGAGATTTCATCCGCGAGCGTGGGGTTTTCAGCCACGAGCTTCTCCGGCATGATGTGGACGCGCTGAAGGCCGTCTACGAATCCCAGGGCTTTCTCGAAGCGCAGATTACGCCGCGCATTGACGACCGTTACGAAGACCACCCGCATCACTTGTTCGTCACCTTCGAGGTCGTGGAGGGCCCCAGGACCCGGGCGGGAGCGCTGACGATCCGCGGCGTGGATGCGAAAATGCAAAAGGAAATCTGGCCCGTGCTCCCTATGAAACCCGGCGAGCCGTTTTCGCCCACCCGGGCCAACAGGAATCGGGATCTCATCAGCGGCATCCTCGGCGACCACGGCTATACGCGCGCCAGCGTGACCTGGACGGCCTCACCGGGCAACCCCAACGAAGTCAATCTCGAGTACACAATCGTTCCCGGACGCCAGGAAAGGATCGAACGGGTCGCCATCCTGGGGCGAAATCACACGCGCCCGGGGACCATCCGTCGCGAGCTTGCGTTCCATGGGGGTGAACCTCTCAGCCAGAGCAAGATTTTGGAGTCCCAACGCCAGCTCTACGACCTGGGAACTTTCAGCCAGGTGCAGATCGCCGCCCAGGACCCGCAGAGCAACGAAACGCAGAAGACTATCCTGGTAAACGTGGAAGAAGCGCGGCGCTGGTCCATCGCGTATGGAGGTGGGATGGAGTTTCAGCGGCTGGGAAGCAACCAGCCGGAAGGAGAATTGAAGGTGAGCCCCCGCCTTTCACTCGAGGTGACCCGCCTCAACGTCGGCGGCCGCGCCCAGACGTTGACGGTGAGGGGGCGGCTTTCCACCCTGGAAAAAGGCGGGGCCATCAGCTATCTGGTCCCGCGATTTCCCACCCGGCGCGACCTGGCACTGCGTCTCAGCGCACTGGCGGAACGCAGCCGGGACGTTCTGACGTTTACATCCAAGCGCCAGGAGGCCTCCGTCAGCCTCGAGAAGCGCTGGAGCGCGGCGGCATTACTCGTCGGCCGCTATACCTTCCGGCGGGTGCAAGCTCTGGATATCTCCAACCGCATCTCGGAGGCCCAAATCCCTCTGCTCAGCCGGCCGGCCCGCGTCGCCCTGCTGGGCTTGAGCTATGCCAACGACCATCGCGACGACCCCGCCGATTCAACGGATGGTTCCTATTCGTTGGCGGACGCAGGATACTCCTGGACGCGCCTGGGGTCGCAGTCAAACTTCGTGCGCATCTCGGGGCAGAACGCCACGTACCACCGCCTGGGCCCCCATTTGATCTTTGCCCGGAACACCCGCTTCGCGGTGGAGACAACCCTCGGCCATGTCGATCCCGGAGAAGAAATTCCCCTCCCCGAGCGTTTCTTCATGGGGGGCAGCGAATCGCACCGCGCCTTCTCCATCAATCAGGCGGGACCCCGGGATCTGGAAACGGGCTTTCCCATCGGGGGCAACGCCCTCTTTCTAAATTCAATCGAACTTCGTATGCCGTTTGCGGGAAATCGGCTGGGGTTTGCGCTCTTTCACGACGCCGGCAACGTTTACTCTTCCATCCGCCGAATGCGTCTGCTGAAGGTCACCCAGAACTCTCCCACCGACTTCGATTACACAGCACACGCGATCGGGCTGGGAATTCGCTACCGGACTCCCGTAGGGCCGGTTCGCCTGGACGTGGGTTACAACTTGAACCCGGCTCGATACCAGGTGGTCGTCGACCAAATGACGAAAGCCACCGAGATTCGACGCTTGTCGCACTTTCAGTTTTTTCTGAGTATTGGGCAGAGCTTTTGACGCCGCTTCGTCCACTTGAGGCGTGGAGTTGCCCCTCAGAAGCCTGGAGAGAACAGTATGAATCATCCGTTGGGCCGGCGAAGGAAAATTCTCGGAATGGCGCTTGGCGGCCTGGCGCTCGTCCTTGAGATGGCGGCGGGCGTCGGGACACCGGCCGCCGCGGCGGAGAGCGTCGACCGGGTGGTCGCCTCCGTCGACAACATCGCCATCACTCAGAACGATGCAGAGAAGCAATACCGGCTGGAACTCTTCCTCAACGGCCGGTCGCCGGAGGAAGCGCCGGGCTCCAGTCTGGAAGGCGTTCGGGACCGGTTGATCAACCATCTCCTCATGGAACAGGAGGCCGAGGTGGAGGCCGGGAATCTGCCCGATTTCTCAACCCAGGCGGAGAAGGCATGGGAAGAGGTGCGCGGCAAGTATGCGAGCGAAGAAACATTCCAGGCCGCCTTGGAGAAGCTGGGCATGAGCCGCCAGGAGATTCTCGGCCGACTCCAGGCACAGGAGCGGACACTTTACCTGATCGATGAGAGGCTCCGTCCCGCCGCCTGGGTCGATCTCTCGGAAATCGAGAGCTATTACAATGAAACATTCGTGCCGGAATACGAGCGGCGGCGCGCTTCAAAGCCCCCGCCACTGGAAGAGGTCGAGAGCCAGATCCGTGAAATACTCGTCCAGAAGAAAATCGACCAGCTGCTTCCCAACTGGTTGGAGGAAATTCGCACCGGCCGACGCGTAAGGGTCCACTCTTTTTGAGCGCTTGGCCCGGCCTCCAGGCGGACAGACCGACGAGATGTTGAAACGCTTCCGCAAACCGCTTTATGTGCTTGGAGCGCTGCTCTTGCTGGCGGGCGCGGCGCTCGTTGTCTTGGACAGCGACTGGTTCCAGCAAGCGCTCGAACGGCGCCTCGTGGCGCGACTCGAAGAAATGACGGGAGGGCCCGTTAAGGTTGCTCACTTTGGCTTCGAACCCTTAATCCTCGAGCTGACGATGCGCGGGCTCGTGCTCGAGGGAAGGCGGCTTCCCTCCGAACCTCCTCTCTTTACAGCCCGGTTGGTCGCCGCGCGGATCAGTCCCCTGGCGCTCCTCCGTCGGAAGTTGATTCTGAGGAGTTTCGAATGGGATGGCGCCGAGGTTCACCTCATGACGCGCTCCGATGGGACCACGAACTTGCCCGCGCCCCCGAGCGCGACCCTGCTAGGGGGATCTGCCGGAGATCTTCTCGATTTCTCCATCGCCCGGGTTACCCTTTCGCGAACGCAGTTCTTTTGGAACGATCAACGTGTGCCGGTGGAGTTGAACGCCCGGGAACTCGGCATCCTCTTGCGATTCCACCCCGTGGAGCGGTATTCGGGAAGTATTTCGGTCGCCTCGGCAAGGGTAAAAACCCCTCGATGGAACGTTCCCATTTCTTACCTCGCGGCGCGATTCAGAATTTCGGAAACGGGCGCCAACGTGGACTCCCTCGTCTGGCAGGTTGTCGGTCTCAAGGGAAAAGGGTCTTTCGAGGTCCACAATCCGTCGTCTCCGCAAGGGCGCTTCTCGTTCCAGATGGACGGCGAAATATCGGACTTGGCCAGGGCGTTGGGTTTGGACCAGCTCCGGGGTGGCCGGATGTCGTGCACCGGCGACGGCTCGTATGGCCCGGAGGTGTTTTCAGCCCGGGGGCACGTTCAGGTTCTTCAACTCGCTATAGAAACGGAAGGATTCCAGCCGGGGCTCATGGACCTCAGGTCCGATTACTCGGTAGACGCAGGTCACGTGAAGCTCTCAGACCTTCAGCTCAGAGCACTCGGCGGAGCGGCACGGGGTAGCGGAGAAATCTCGCTCGAAGGCTCCTCACCCCGGGTTGAGCTGAGTACCCGCGTCAGCGGCTTGGATTTGACAGCCCTCCTGCAATCCCTCGCCGGTGCGGACCCCAGTCTGGCCCGAATTCCCTTCGCTTCAAAACTAAACGGAACGGCGGACGTATCCTGGCGAGGGGCGTTGGAGAATCTAAAGTCCCGGTTCAATTTGCAATTTCAGCCACCTGACGTGAGTTCGCCGGGCCAATACCCTCTGCAAGGGTCCATGCAAGGCAGCATCGAGACGACCCCCATCCCGACTCTGCGCATTCAAGAAAGCACTTTTCACACTCCCGACTCCCGCCTGACCGCCCAGGGAGTCCTGGGTCGGCGGGAGGCTGCCCTCACCGTGCAACTCGAAACATCCAACTTTGAAGAGTGGCGCCCGCTTGCGAGGTTTTTTGCCCGCCCCACGGAACGTATCCCTCTGACCCTCAGATCCCCTCTGACCTTCTCGGGTACGCTGCAAGGTCCCGTGCGTCGCCCCGAGGTTCGCGGGCGGTTTAGCATCGGCCCGTTCGAATACCGGGAATGGTCATGGGACAGCCTCAGGGCGGACGTCAGCGTGGGACCGGATTTTCTAGAGGTTTCTTCCGGCCGGCTTTTGGGTGGCGACAGCACCGTGACTCTGACCGGCGCCGTGACCCTGGAAGAATGGAGGGTGGCGCACGACGGCCCCGCACGCCTCTCGGTTCGCCTCCAGCGCACTCCCCTCGAAGGTCTGCGAGCCGTCCTGGGGCTTGACTACGATCTTCGCGGCCTTGCCACAGGCGAGTTGAACCTCGAGGGGACGATTCAAGACCTCGCGGGAACGGGCACGCTGCGCGTGGAACGGGCGGTTTATGCGGGAGAGCCGATTGACTCGTTCTCCGCGCGCCTGCGCATCGCCCAGTCCGTCTGGCACGTTGATGACATCACGCTGACTAAAGGCGTCGGCCAGGTTTCGGGTCAGGCTCGCGTCGGACCCGACCGCCGCTACTTTTCTATCGAACTCCACGGAACTGGATTGGCGCTGAGTGAGTTCAAATCTCTGGAGGCCATCGGCAAACCCGGCGCACCCGGCCAGGTGCAGGGCGACGTGGCCTTCGACCTCCACGGCGAAGGAACGCCCGAGGAGGTTCACCTCAGCGCGACTTGGGACATCGCCAAGCTTCAAGTTACCGGCAGTGAGATTGGCGACCTACATGGAGGACTCGATTGGCAAGGCGGGAGTATGGACCTCAAGGGCGCCACGCAGGGGCCGGGAGGAGACCTCACGTTTGCCGGGAGCGTTCAGACCGAGGGCGATTGGGCGGTTGACCTGGCGGGAGATTTTTCAAACCTTCGCACCGGACCGTGGATTCGCCTGGCCATGGGCGACAAGTTCGAAGCGCGCGTCATCGTTGCCGGATCCTACACCGTTCGCGGTCCCCTCAAGATCCCCAAGGCCCTTGTTGCAAACAGTCAGGTGCGCACCCTGGAAATCAACTTTCCTGACCTGAGCTGGAAGAATCAAAGCCCCGTCGAGCTGCGGTATGAAAACCGGACGCTGACCGCCAGCCGGTTCCACCTGCAAGGCCCTTCGACGGACCTGGAGGTTGAGGGCTCGATTCGATTCGGGGAGCAGGCGGCGCTTTCGGTTACCGCCCAGGGCAGCGCCGACGCGACATTGCTCACCCTGATCGATCCGGCCCTGCAAGCCTCGGGAGGCTCTCAGATCAGGGCGCGCATCACCGGCACCCCCTCCCAGCCGCGCGTCCACGGTGTCCTCAGCGTTCGAGATGTCAGTCTGGGCTACAGCAATCTCCCTTTCCGCCTTACCGATCTGACCGGTGAAATCGCCCTGGAGGGAGAGCGTGCCACGTTGCGCTCTCTGAAAGGCAGCAGTGGCGGAGGCAGCGTGGTTCTGAGCGGCTTCGCCACGTTCGGCGGGACGCAGCGCTTTGACGCGCGGATGGACCTGGAAAACGTCCGGGTCCAATATCCTCAGGACTTCACATCGGTCCTGGGGGGCAGCCTGCGCTTAATCGGAACCGCGGGTCGCGGCCAAATCACCGGTGACCTGACTGTACGCCAGATCTTTGCCAGCGACCAATTCAACCTTATCGCCCATCTCGGCGAGTCAGGCGGGCCAGGAAGCGGACTGACGCCGGGCATCCCGTCCTCCTTCGCCTCAAATATCCGCCTGAACGTTCAAGTCAGCTCGTCACCCGCCGTGCGGCTGGAAACGCGCGACCTTCGCCTGGTGGCCGACGTTGACTTGCGCATTCTGGGAACCCTGGCCAATCCCGTGGAGGTGGGGAGCATCCACATCCTAAGTGGTGAGGCCGTGTTTCGTGGCAATCGCTACACAATCAACCGGGGCGACATCAGTATGACCAACCCGTTCCGCACGCAGCGCACCCTTGACCTTGAAGTCCAGACGCGCGTGCAGCGCTATGACCTGACGGCTGAAATCTCCGGCCCACTCGACCGCCTCAAGGTGGCCTACCGCTCCGACCCGCCATTGCCCACCGCCGACGTTCTCTCTCTCCTTGCCCTCGGCTTCGCCGGCCAGCAGCAGGAGATGTCCACGAGCGCCGGACAACCGCTGCCCACGGTGGGCGCCAGCGCGCTGCTCTCGGAGGCTCTCTCCAGTCAGATCTCCGGACGCATTCAAGAACTGTTTGGCGTCAGCCGCATCAAGATCGAGCCCAACGTCGGCGGGCTCGGCGCATCTACGGGCGGCGCCCGCATTACCGTCGAACAGCGGGTCACACGGGACTTGACCATTACGTATGTGACGACCACCGATTCGTCGCAGCGACGGATCATTCAGGTGGAATGGATGCTGAGCGACAAGGTTTCTCTGATGGGCGTTCGCGATCAGAATGGCATCATCGGCGGGGAGTTGAGGTTCCGGCAACGATTCAAGTAGTCGGCCGCGCGGCATGGTAATTGGCCGCAACAAACGACAAGCGGAACTAGACGGGACCGGAACGGCTCACACTGATGAAGGTCCCGCCCCGTGGCCGGTATTCGAGCAGAATGCTATACTGAGAGTTTGCCACACGTGCTCCGGCGCAAACCGAGTGCCGGCGCGCGGCGGACCGAAGCGATTCATGGGACGCGGAGAGGTGTCCGAGTGGCTGAAGGAGCACGCTTGGAAAGCGTGTTCACGAGAAATCGTGACGTGGGTTCGAATCCCACCCTCTCCGCCAGTTTTGCCATCCCGAGTCGCAGCCTGCGAAACCCCAAGGAGATTGGCGCGCTTCCCTCAACCAGCCCTTGCGCGCTCTTTCAGACCCCGTCGCGCACCCTTGCGATGCGCCGATGAACTCCTCCGGAATCCTCAACGCCTCGCGTTGCCAGCGCCGTGCAAGTCCACTATGATACTCGTCATCGGCGGTGGGGACCGACGACAACAACTCTCTGATGGTGCAGTGCGAAAACCTGCACAAGCGCTACGACAACCTCGAGGCGCTGCGAGGCGGGCGTTTTGCAGATACAATGCGCCCTGTTTATCGCAGACATCGCAAACAGCGCTATGTCTGCGCCACCCGCGTTTACTTCAAGACCATCGAACACGAGCTCAACAGCGGCGACGCCCCCGCGAGCACACACCGCCCGCCATTCAATAGGGCGCATGTGCCGCCTTCCCATTTGGCGGGGTGTGACGGCCCGATCAGGCACCCGAACCCTGTTTTGCCTACTGCGCCTTTTCAACCACCTGATGTGCTGGCCTCGGCGCTTGCCAGAGGATATTGAAGTCTCCGGCATTGTACGGATAGAAGCGAGCGGAGATGAGGCCGCTCGGAAGGAGCACGATGTCAACCCGGCGATTGTGCGCCAGCCAGTCCTCTTTGGCGCGTCGGCCCACCATCTTCATGGTTGGCTTGTTGGGGTTCCGCTCCTCCAGTCGCCTGACAGCGTCGCGCTCGAGGTTATTGCCCAGGCCCAAAGCCTGGGTCGCGATGGCAGCCGATGGAATACCCTGACTGAGCAGGAGCTGCCTGACGATCTCCACACGGCGCTCGGAGAGTGCGAAGTTGTAATTCTCCGAGCCACGCCTGTCAGCATTTCCCTCCAGGCGGAGACGTGCGTTGGGATTAACTTCAAGATACTTCTTGAGACCCTCCGCAAACTGCGACAGACTCTGGCGCTGGCTGCGCAGCAGTCCAACGTCGGCCGCATCCTCCAGAGGGTAGGCGGTGGGGAAATAGATGCTGGCCAAAAGAGTTTCAAAACTGGTCTCTGTCACGGCAGGCTTCACGGAGCCGGCGATGCGCAGCGTGGCCGTGCGCGTTTCTGAGCCACCGCAGGCATTCGAAGCGTTTAGCGTATAGGTAACGGTGTCGCTGACGGTGCCGGCTGCGGTTTGCTGCGGCGCTGGCTGCACGGTGCGGCTGCCGCTGGGACTGACGGACCCGAAGGGAGAAAGAGAAACGGAGTCGGCGTTGGACGTGGACCATTTAATAGTCGCGCTGCCTTGCTCGACCACATTCGTGCCCACGCGCTGGTAATTGATCACAGCAGGCGATACTTCCAGAGACGCCTGGACAGCGTTGTCAACGTTAACGGTGGCGCTTGAGGTTGCCGCCCCTCCCGGACCCGAGGCCGTGAACTTGTAGGTGGTCGTCTCCTTGGGCTGGATTTCGCGCTCACCCGAAGCCGGAACCTCCCCCAGTCCGCTGATCTCTCCGGCCACAGCATCGCTGGATGACCAACTCAACCGGGTGGAGCCGCCACAGCCGACTTGCGCAGAACTAGCAGATATCTGCGCCTTGGGCGTTGCAACGGCTACCGTGGCGCTGGCGATGCCCGCCTGGAAGCGGGGAATGTTATTCAGCGTTTCGCCTTCCGGCCAGCTCGTGGTGGTCTGGGCCCCGCCCTCTTTGACGTTGACGATCACGCGCTGGTTCGCGGCGACTGTAACCGGGCCAGACCAGATCGTCGTGCCACGCTCCAGCACAGTGAGTTGATGGGTGCCGGGCGGGACGAGGAGTCCCTGCTTCCAGTGCCAATAGTTGTTGAACTCGTCGGCATGGCCGACGAGGTACTCCGGTGTCTTGCCGTTCAGAAGAACAGCCGCGTGGCGATCACCTTCAATCTGGATGCGGCCCCAAGGTCCTGAGACCGTACCGCCCACTGGAGTCAGCGGCACCCGGAGGTAAGTGGTTTCCCCCCCGGTGATGTTGACCTTGTGCTCCTGCGGCTCGTAGCCGTAATTGTAGACGCCCACTGTGTGCTCGCCCGGGCTGATACCAGTCAGCAAGATGTTGTGGTCGCGGCTCCGGCTGGCGTCGCCGATGGGGACCCCGTCTAGATGGACGTAAGCCTGGGTGGGCACGGCGCGAACCTCCAACCGACCACCCCTTGTGCAAGCGGACATCATGAGTGCCAGTAACATAAAGGCACCAAGAGTAATGAGCATGGACAATAGCCTGTTTCGCATTCGCCTGACCTCCTTCTTGCATCCCTACAACTGAGGAACCAATCGGCAAGCACCCCCTGCCTTTGGGAGAGACTGCGGGGCGCGCCTTGCCCGGCCTCAGTTGAAATTGCCCCACTGATACTCACCGATGGCACCATTAGCAACCTTCCCGACATCGGTGTCTTCTCGAGTCTGCCACGCTGGTTGTAGCACGGGCATCTTGCCTATTCAAGACTATGTACTCGTCCAGTGTTGTACCTCGATGATAATGTCCCCATTTGTGCTCGATAGAAATGTCCCCTAATGG
>Ga0307378_10003704_pt1 | contig 22215 bp, 14 predicted proteins | sample UN1MG_FD_202238 | JGI IMG/M metagenome (GOLD analysis project Ga0307378, IMG submission 202238) | Soil microbial communities from Risofladan, Vaasa, Finland - UN-1 | ecosystem: Environmental > Terrestrial > Soil > Coastal area > Acid sulfate soil | place: Finland: Risofladan, Vaasa | collected...
TGTCTGCCCGTTGAGCCCCTCCCCCTCCTCCCAATCAGAAAGAACAGTGCTCAAACCGACTGCATAAAGATCTCCGGCAGCGAGAAACACATTGAGCCAGGCGCGTCTCACTGTAATACCGCGAAGGGGCCCGGTATCGAAACGCATCAGATAGGCCTTGGTTTCAAAACCCGACCAGTTCTGATTCTGGCGGATAGGAACAGTGACCGAGGCCCCGTCGTTATCATCAAAGTGACCCCGCTCGCTCGAGATCCCTGTATCCTCCACCACAGGCAGTTTTATGACGGTTTTCGTGGTGACACAAAATGTAAAGACAGGCAGTAAAAGGGAAAGAACAATCAGGGGCCTCATGCTTCATTCTCCTTTGGTGAAATAATATTTGCAGACAGGTCTTTCGCCATAAGCTCGTTGATCCGGCGGGCGAAGGCTGAGGGGTCCTCGACTTTCGAGCCCTCGGCGATCACCGCCTCCTCGTACAGCAGACGGCCATATTCGGCTGTCCTTGGGTCGTGCGAATCTCTCTCGTACAGGGCTTTCAGAGCACGGACCACCGGGTGTCCGGCATTGAGCTCCAGGATGCGCTCGGACCTGGGCAACTCGCTCTCCCGGCCCAGTCTCTTCATCAGACCCTCCATGTAGGAGCCCATTTGATCCTCCTCCACAACCAGGCAGGCAGCGCTCTCTTTGAGTCTCCTGGAGAGGCGGACCTCCTTGACCTCTTTCAGATTCTCCTTTAGATAGTCGAGAAAGGATTTGAAGCTCTCCTTCTCTTTCTTGTCTTCCTCTGCGGCGGGTAAATCTTTCAGGTCGCCCTTGTCCACTGCTTTCAGCTTTTTGCCTTTGTATTCACCCAGACTGTCCACCATCAACCCGTCTATCGGATCGGTCATCAAGAGGACTTCTCTCTCCCGGGCCTTGAAAACTTCCAGATAGGGAGCGTTCTCAAGCTCCCGGCGGCTCTCACCGGTCAGGTAATATATCTCCTCCTGGCCTTCAGCCATCCTTTCCACATAATCCCCCAGCGAAACATATTTCCCGGGCTCTGTCTTCGTGGACTCGAACAGGAGCAAATCAGCGATCTTCTCCCTGTTCGACCAGTCCGAGCTCGCCCCTTCCTTGAGAATCGAGCCGAACTCCCTGAAGAAGCTGATATATTTCTCGGCTTCCCCGGTCTTCATCTCAGCGAGAGTGTTCAGGATCTTGTTCACCAGGCTTTTCCGGATTTTCTCGACCAGGACATTCTCCTGGAGCATCTCCCTGGATACATTGAGCGGCAGGTCTGAAGAGTCAACTACCCCTTTGACAAAACGCAGGTACACAGGCAGGAGCTTTTCGAAATCCTCTGTAATGAAAACGCGCCGTACATAGAGCTGCAGTCCCCGCTTGAACGGGTGCATCAGGAAGCCGAAAGGCAGGTGCGCGGGGAGAAAAAGAATCGCCCTGAATTCCAGGGTGCCCTCGGCCGCATAGTGAATCACTTTCGCCGGGTCCTCGAAGTCCCTGGTAATGTGCTTGTAGAATTCCTTGTATTCCTCATCCGAGACCTCGGACTGCGGCCTGAGCCAGATCGCCTTGCGCCGGTTTAAAATTTCCTCCCCGACTTTTTTATCTCCTTTTTCATCTTTCTTTTCGAGCTTGAGATATACAGGGTGCTCGATAAAATCCGAGAACTTTTTCACTGTTTCCCTGATCCGCCATTCCTTGAGGAATTCTTTTTCCTCCTCCCGCAGGCTGAGAATTATATCCGTACCGCGGGAGGCCTTTTCCACCTCCTCGACCGTGAATTCACCCTGGCCGCCGGACTCCCACCTCACCCCTTGCATCTTGTCCCCGGCAGGACGGGAGATGACTGTTACCTTATCCGCCACCATGAAAGTGGAGTAGAAACCCACCCCGAACTGTCCGATAAGCTCGGGAAGGTCCTTGCTGTCAGACTCTTTCAGCTTTTCCAGGAATTCCCGGGTGCCTGAGCGGGCTATGGTTCCCAGGTCACCGATTATCTCCTGGCGCGACATGCCGATCCCGTTGTCGCTGACAGTCAGGGTGCCGCTCTCCTCATCCGGGACAATCCTGATCTTCCACTCCGAGTCATCCTCAAGAAGCTCCGGCCTGGTGAGAGACTCGTAGCGCACGGCATCGATAGCGTCACAGGCGTTGCTGATCAATTCTCGCAAAAAAATCTCTTTATGCGAGTAAAGAGAGTTCACGATTATGTCCATCAGCTGCTTCATCTCGGTTTTGAACTTCATTTTTCTGGCCATCCGGTACCTCCTGCTTGCGCTTATACGGGCATGAGCAGATATCCAGCTCTTTTATAATTCCGGAAGATAATTTTATAATACTATTCCTGTTTTATGCAAATTATTTACTTGGGATTACAATACAACAGCGTATCCCGGCAGTAAAAAAATTTTACCACTTTATCAGTACACCCGGCTTTTTACCTCATTAACCTCTTGACAGTTTTCGAATAATCTATCTAATTAAAAACTTACTCGCTTATCTGTTTTAAATCAACCTCAAAACTAAACCCATCACCCTCATACTTCACAGCCAGTAGGAGTTAACAATGAACCTTTCAAAAAAAATTCTGACCTTGGCATTCCTCTTTTTCTTCTCCTTAAATATTTCGGTTCTCTATTCTCTTGAAATACCCCTGACCGTCAGGGAGTCTGAGGGTTTCACCAGGAGGTCCGAGCCGGTTACAGTGGGGGTCAATCTGCCCAGGGGAGCGGTGACCGACCTCGGAACCCTCTGCATTTTCGCCCCTGGCAACAAAGCGCTTCCCTGCCAGTTCGAGACGACCGCCACCTGGCCCGACGGCTCGGTCAAGTGGGTCCTGGCTGACTTTCAGGCCGATTGCCCGGCCAGGGGAACTGCCGGCTACTCCCTGCGCGACTCCGGAGCCAGGCCCCAGGAACCCTCACTACTCGAGGTTCTACGGACCGCTGGGGGGGTTACGGTAACCACCGGGCCTTTCCGCTGCACCATTAAGAAAGAAGGTTTCGACCTTTTCAGCGCGGTGTATCTCGATCACAACCGTGATGGAAGTTTCATCGAGGAGGAGAGGGTGGATTCCGGAGATCAAATGCCCGGGATACAGGTGGTCGACGATCTGGGGAGAAAACTCTCGAGCCGCTGGGGCAAGGTGAAAAGCTTCGAGGTCGAGGCCGAGGGCCCGGTGCGCGCCACAGTGGCGGTCAAGGGCGCAATCGCGGACACGGATGGCGAAAGCTGGCTCGACTATACGGCCCGACTCCACTTTTACTCAGGCACAGGCCTGGTGCGCGTGTTTTTCACCCTGGAAAACCACAACCCCACAATCCCTCTGACTGATAAGAACGGGGACAAGCACTGGCTGATGGGGCGTCCGGGGAGCTTCTTTTTCAAAGACATGTCCCTGGTGTCAGGCCTCAAGTTCAGCGGCCCGATCCAGCTCTCTGTAGGCGACGGGCGCGAGGACATTCTCGACCGGGTGGTGCTGACCGATAAAGGCGGGGTCTATCAGGAATCCTCGGGAGGCGAGAACTGGTTCCACAGAGTGCATATGAACCATCTGGGACAAATCCCCATGCGGTTCAGGGGGGCGAAAATATTTCTCGGTGAGGTGGAGGCCTACATGCGCAACCGTCCCGATGCCTGGCTGCATGCGGCTGACCGCCGGTTCGGCCTGGCTGTGGCTGTGCGGCATTTCTGGCAGAACTTTCCCAAAGCGCTCACCGCAGAGCCTTGCGGCACCGTGCGGGCTGCGCTGTGGCCCGGGGAGTTCCCGGATCTTCACGAGCTCCAGGGCGGCGAGATCAAGACCCACGAGGTGGCGTTCTTCTTCCACACCGGCCCGCAGGGCAGCACCCCGGCTGAGAACAGGGTCGCCACTGTAATGGGAGCTTTCTTTCACCCGCTATATGTGAGAGCGCCGGCGGAATGGTACCTGAAAGACGGTTTCTTTGATGACGCGGTAGCCTACGACCCGCAGCGTTTTCCCACTTACGAGCGGCTGATGCAGGGAGCGCTCACCAACACTCGAAGGAACCTGTTGACAGATATCGAGGAGGATGAGGAATACGGCTGGCGGCATTTCGGGGACACCCCGGCGCGCAACGAGTACGATGAGACCGGGGGGCCGCACACCGGGCGCCAGGCGATCAGCCATTTCAACCACGAGTACGACCACGGCTACGGGATGCTCTTTCACTCCCTGCGCACTGCCAGCGCCAAACCGGACTTGAGCTACAGGTGGTGGCGCCTGGCAGAGGCCGGTATCGCGCACGAAAGCGATATCGATATCTACCATACCAGGTCGGACCCTCAGGCTGGAGGCGCTTACAACGGCGGCAAGTTCGCCCATACCTCGCACGGGGTGGAGGTGGTCAACGCCAGCCACCGCGGGAGCCCGAGACTTACCTGGTGGGGCAGCCTGACCTGGCCCTGGGGCCAGGGCCAAAGCCCTGAGTCAGGGCATTTCAACAACCGCGGGATGATGTGCCTGTACTATCTGACAGGCAACCGGCGGGTGCTGGAGTCTGCCTTGGAGCTGGCTGACCTGGTCTATTTCAAGATAACCGGGAATGTCTTTCCCCAGATAGACCAGACAGACCGCTGCTCAGGGAATAACCTTCAGATACTGACCGATGCCTACCTGCTGACCTGGGATGAAAAGTATGTCGAGGCTGCAGAGAAAATCCTCGAAAGCACCGCCCCGGAGAAACAATGGTACATGACCGGGGAAGGCAGAAAAGCCAACCCGGACAAGGTGCTGGAAGGCTTCTGGCAGCCGGCGATCTGTATCAATGCTGTGGCCCGCTGGACAGCGGTAATGGAGGAGAAAACAGGCCAGCCTTACCGCAAGGGCCGCGATTACGTGGTGCGCTATGCCGACTTTGCCGCCACATATCTCGCAGCAGGGCCCCCCCAGGGCTTTCCATCGAGCTGGAGCCCCGGGAAAAAGAAAGAGGGCAACCTCGGCCCCTGGACTTACCGGGTAACCGATGTGCTCATGTTCGGCCATAAGTACGCTGATGACCCGGCGGTAAAGAAAAGATGCCTTACCGCAGCCCAGGAAGCTTTCTACTTCATGAAAAAGAGCTACCCGGGTCCTGAGCCGCTCTACTATGACAGCAAATACCATACGATTCTCTCCGGCGGCGGGCACGAGTACACGTATTTCATGCGGTATGGGAGATGGCCTGCCTATTGACCCGGATTTTTCTGTCAGTTGAAAAATTTTAACGGGGTTTGTGAAAAATATGCGGGCCGGCATCCTTTTTGCTTTCAGTCAACACCTTGATAATTTTCACTCTTGGCAATTATTGCAAAAAGGCTGCCGGCCCGCTTCCTTAGAAGCTGACCTGACAAACAGATTCTTATCCGGGGCTGAAACTGTATTTATAAACCCGGAAAATTCATAAAAATTTTCCGTTCCCGTTCTTTGTAGGGGCGCACCCGCGTGTGCGCCCGATTACCCTCGAAAAATTGCTGAACCATGGGCGGACACATGGGTCCGCCCCTACAAGTTTTGTGGTAATTTGTGAATAATACGGGATAAATAAGGGTGAAAAAAACATCACTGCAGCCAGGCACTGAGAGCTGCCCGACCGCACGCGGTACCGGTTTGTCTGTCAGAAATAATGATATCATTCAATCTATATCCACCCCCAGTTTTTTACGGATCAGGTCCCGTTTTCCCTTTGTATCCGCCTTTTTGCCAGCGCCCTCGACCAGCGGGTAATAGAGCTCGGGCCTGCGGGCGGTCGTATGGGAATGCCCCAGGTTGAACTCCAGCTCCCTGGGGTCCAGATCCGCGACCACCATGTCATCCCCGGCGGCCCAGGTCTCGGTCAGAATGATCCCGTGCGGGTTGATAATCATGGCCCCTCCTGTGCGCACCTCGTCCCCGTCTATTCCCACACCATTGGAGAACACCACATAGGTCCCGGTATCGTAAGCCCGGCTGGGCAGCCATTTAAGGAGCCACTCCCGGCCTTTGGGCCCGGTAATCTCCCGGCTGATCGCTTCCGGATCTTTCTCCCGGTCGAGCCACAGAGAGACCGGTATTTTGCCCATACCCGCGCAGGGGATGTCGAACCCGCCTGTCTGATGCGGGCAGAAAACGACCTGCACCCCGCCCAGCTCAAGCACCCGCCAGTTCTCGAAAATATTGCAGTCATAGCAGATCAGGCAGCCCGCTTTCCAGGCCCCGATCTCCCAGAGCTTGTACTCGCCGCCTGCTTTCAGCAGCTTATTGACAAAAGGATGGAGTTTGCGGTAACGCATCACCGCGCCTGCCGGGCTTACAGCCAGGTATGTATTATAGAGGTTCCCGCCCCCGGTTCTGTCGATTTCCAGCAGGCCCGCCAGCACATGGATCTTCTCCGCTGCAGCGAGTTTTTTCAGGGCTTTGACTATTTTCCCATCCGGCACCTCTTCAGCCAGGGCACAGAGCTGGCCATAGTCCAGGCCAGCCAGATACATGTAACTCGAGATGCAGCACTCCGGGAAACTGATCACCGAGACCCGGTCGGCTGCGGCTTTGCGGGTAAAATACTCGACCCTTCCCAGGTTGTACTCTTTATCCCCGGGCTTGTGTTCCATCTGCACCGCGGCCACTCGCAGGCTTTGCATAAAGTCTCCTTCAGAAAACGATCTATATTTCGAATTTAAAGGCAGGATTTTCGCCCTGCTGTTAATCGGACAGATCCTCTGTCAGACTCCGAAAATCTCGACCTTCCTCGGTTCTTTCCACCGGCCCTGGGTGAAATCCGGGAAGGCCTGCGGGGCGCTGTCCAGGGCCACCGAATTCTCGGAAAGCGGGCTGATAACGCTCCAGGTGGCGGAATCATAGACATCTATCGGGGTCTGGAGATTGTGGCGCACGGCATGGATGAACTGGTGGAATTCCAGATAGTCTGCGCCGTCATGGCCGAATTTTTCAGCCGTGGCACCGAGTTTTCTCCACAGCGGGTGATCGAATTCCTTGTAATAGCTTTCGGCGTCCTCCCAGGTATGCTCCTTGGGGCTGCGGCCCTCGATATAGAATTTTCTCAGGGTGCGGCTGTAGATGCCTTTCGTGCCCTGGACGCGGAAAATCTCATCGTATGGCCTGGGAGACTGGGTGTCGTGGTATAATGTGACTGTCAGGCCGCCCTCGGTGCGGAGCAGACTCGTGTTAATATCGCCCAGGGCGTATTTTCTCCGGGCGTTGGGGTGGTCTTTCCCGAACATCTGGGCTATCTTGGTGTTCATTCCCCGGCTTTTAGTGCTCATGGAGACCAGGTGGGTGAAACGGTCGCCGCGGTTTATGCCCAGGCACCAGGAGGCAGGGCCGACCGGATGGGTGGGATAGAGGTTGCCGTTGCGCGTGACCGCGTGCTCTCCCCGCCAGAGCAGCTCCCCGTTCTTGCCGATCTTGCCCTCGATACCTTTCAGGTACCTGACATCGTGCTGGTAACCGGCCTCGCAGTGCAAGAGCTCACCGAACACGCCGTACCCGATCATGTTGAGAATCAGCATGGCATAACGGTAATAGCATTCGTTCTCCAGCATCATGCAAGGTTTGCCGGTACGCTCGCTGGTTTCCACCAACTGCCAGCACTGCTCTATCGTGATCGCCGCGGGCACCTCGGTGGCCCCGTATTTACCGGCCTCCATTGCCGCCAGCATGACCGGAGTATGAAGCTGCCAGGGGGTTGCAGTCACAACGGCGTCGAGGTCATCCCGCTCGCACAGGCGGCGGTAATCCTCAGGGCCGCGGTTATACAGCTCAGGCTTTTTGCCCAGACCGTCCTGGACAACTTTTTGGGCCCGCCCGAGATGCTCCTCGTTTATGTCACAGATCGCCGGGATTTCCACCCCTCCGACCGCCATGATACACTGTAGCAGCCCTGTACCCCGGTTTCCGGTGCCCACAAACCCGATGCGCACTGGCTTTTCTCCGGCCTGGCCCCCAAGGGGAGCCGCACCGGCAGCGAGGCCCAATGCCAGGGTTGTCGTTGCTGACTGCCTGAAAAACTCACGGCGACTGAATTTTCCCCCCTGCATCTAGCACCTCCTGTAGGAGTTATATTTAGATACCTATGGAATAGTCGAAATTTCCTGGAAACCTTGAGGCTTTATTAGAGGACTAATCGAAAAATTTATCTTCGAGCATCAAGCACAGGGCATGATAGATCGGCAAATGGTACTGCTGCACGCGGTGAACTTCTTTTGCCGGCGCCTTGATACAGATATCGGCCAACCCGGCCAGCTTGCCCCCGGACTGGCCTGTGAGTCCCACAGTGACCAGCCCTTTTGCCTTAGCCACCCGCACCGCCTGGAGAATGTTTTTAGAATTGCCCGAAGTGCTCAAAGCCACCAGCACATCTCCCGGCACACCCAGGGCCCAGACACACTGGGCGAAAGCAAGCTCAGGGTCCACATCATTGGCAAAAGCCGTGGTGAGAGAGGTCAAGGCCGGAAGCGGGACTGACGGAAGCGCTCCCTGGAGTTTACTGCCCAGTGGCTCGCCCAGTCTTTTCTGCCATTCTTCAGAGAGCGGCCTTTTTTTCAGAAAACCTTTCATCAGCTCGGCACTCCAGTGCTCGCAGTCCGCAGCGCTGCCGCCGTTGCCGCACAGGAGAATCTTACCCCCCTTACGGAAAGAGTCCACCAGAGCATAAAAAGCGCGCTCGATATCCCCGCGGCAGCTCTCGAGCAGCGGAAAATTTTCGATAAGCCCGTCAAGATGTTTGTTCACCGGCAGTTATTCCTTTTTGGTTTTTAATGTTATTAACCCTTATTATTCACAAATTACTACAAAACTCGTAGGGGCGGACCAATGTGTCCGCCCGTCGTTCGGTAATTTTTCGATGGTAAGCGGGCGCACACGCGGGTGCGCCCCTACAAAAAACGGGAACGGAAAATTTTATGAATTTTCCGGGTTAAAACTTCCCTTCTAAGATAAGATCCGGGACAAATAATATCCAATCAAAGCATGGCAAACTGTCTCCAGACTTAGTCTCTTATTCCTGGCAGTTATCAAATAAAACGCTTGTCATGCCTTAAGCTTCCTGTACAGCTCCAGCAGAAAGTCTCTGTTATCCGCGCTCAGGTAGCGCATTGTTCCGCCCATGCGGCTGAAAGTCTTATTGAAGCGCAGGTAGTAAGCCGGGTTGTCCGCCGGGGGTTCCCCCGCGGTCCAGTCCCAGCGGGATTCCGCCAGGTCCACTATCAGCATGTAATGGCCCTCTATGCGGCCGCCCCGGGCAAGAGCCAGATTCTGCGCCATGGACATGGATTTCTCAAAGATCATCGGCGACATCACCGCTGAACCCACTGAAAGATAGACCCCTCCATCGATCTTCGAAACTGCCTCGGCGAAAGCGAGAAAATCGCGCTCCGCGGCCCGGCCGATCGAGGCCCCCTGGTTCATCGGGTGATTGTAGATTATGTCATGGCCGAACATCGGGTGGCCGGTAAAGGGGACATTCAGCCTGTAAGCCGCAGCCTGAACGCTGTACTTTTTATATGGATGCGGAATCTCAAGCCTGCCTCTCTTCAACCCGAACCGCCGGATTACCGAGAGCAGATCGCAGGCAGCCGCGCAGATCTCCGGATGCTCCCGAAATTTTTTTTCAATTTCCCGCTCGAGAGTCTCGGGTGCGGGCAGGTCAAGACTCTCGTTCTCGATCATGGAACCCACCGCCTCTCCGTAACCCTTGCCCTCGTAAGCTCCAACATTGAGCCCCAGATTGATAAAAAAACCTGTCTCCTGCCATAGGCCGAACTCTCCGCGCTGGATACCCGCGCGCACATCCTCGCTCGAAGCTCCCTGAAAGGCGAACTCCCAGTCATGAATGATCCCGGCCCCATTTGTCGCCAGGTGCGTCACCCACCCATGCTCGAGCAGCCCGACCAGCACAGGGGCAAGGCCGTTCTTGATCGTGTGGGCCCCGAAAGCAAGAATCACAGGCTTTCCCCTCCGCCTGGCCTCGAGGATTCTGCCCGCCGCCTCATCAATTGTCCTGAGAGCAGTCTCGCTCAAGTTTTCAGGCTCATCTTGCGGACAGACAAAATCCCGCTCGAGGTGTACTTTGTTCTGCCGCTCGGAGAGCGGTTTCATTTTTACCCGGGCTCTGTCAAGCTTGGGACACGTCATCGAAAGTTCCTGAAAATAAAGTTAAAGAGTAAAAACCCGAAGAATAATTACATTCCGGCTGACCTGTTGTCAACTATTGTATATCACCGGCTACCCCGGTCAGTGGTTTTATAAAAAATTGTTGCCCGGTTAATTGCCTGGTGATATTGTATGGTTTCATCGAGAAACCGCGTCCCCTTTCAAAAAAAACTTGCAAGGTATTTTTACTGATACTCATTTCAGGGCCAAGCCGGCTCTGCGGAAAGGTTATGATTTCTTCTCTGCATAAAAGGGTGGTATGGAAATGGAAAACTTACGCTCCAGGACGCTGGTGGGGTGATTATCTTGACATCCGTTTCTTTTTAACCGAGAAACTCTCGGCCTTGCGCGGCCGGAAAATTCTCGATGTGGGCTGTAATGCCGGGATAATAGCCTCGGAAGTTGTGGCAGCGGGTAATGACCTTGTCGGGCTGGAAGTGAATCTCGATTCTCTGGTGGAGTACCGCTCTCTATTCAAGGACCTGGATCTGGTGTCGAAACCAGTCTGCGGCTCCTGGAAAGATCTGATGTTTAAAGAGGAAATATTCGATTTGATAATTTTAAGCTGGGTTCTTTACTACGACCAAACAGATGACAAAAAGAGGGAGACGATCGAAAAGTTGCGCCGTCTATTGAAACCCGGGGGATCGATTTATTTTGTTGAAGCGAACAGGTTGTGTCCAATCCAAGGCCGCGGTCTTGAACGTTACTGGTCACCCGGCCAGGCGCGGGATTTTTTCGTTTCACAGGGATTCAGGGTGGAGGAGCAACTGGGCTGGAACCCTCTTCCATCGCTTGTTTTCTGGCTGCCGCTGGAGGTGAAAATGCGCCTTCCGAGAACGCTGCTTCTCTGTCTCTACCCACCGGGCAGGATTCTGCACTACATACCAGGCTGGTACGGGCTGTTTCGCCTGGCGGGAGGATTTGAATTACTCTGGAGATACTGCCGTACGTATTATTTACATGTCAGGAAGGCTTAATCATGTGTTTATATCATAACGCTTCGAAATCTTTATAATTACTCTCGAATGCCAGTATTTCTTTATTGATAAAATGATCACCGGTAACTTTTCCTGCAGGAGAGGCCATGAATGAAAAAACCGCTGACCGCAGCCGGATAAGGCTTTTAGCCGAGCGAGCGGGCATACCCCTTACGGATGCGATATTGAAAGCTCTTAAAAAGGGTGCAGAGCGCGGGGAAAAGAGCGTGACCCTTTTCGCGGCCTGCCCGAACTCGGAGGCTGTGGCCAAGGCGGCTGTCCGGGCTGCAAAACGCGCCGCCGCCCCGATCAAATTCGCAGCCACGCTCAACCAGGTGGATCTCGACGGCGGATATACGCGCTGGACACAAAGCGAGTTCATGGATTTGATCAGAAAAGAAGTGCAGGATACGGATTTCGGCGGCCCGGTGATTGTGGCTCTGGACCACGGCGGCCCCTGGCTCAAGGACAAGCAGGCGATCCAAGGCTGGGGTTACGGGCAGGCCATGCAGGGAGTAAAAGACTCTTTGGCTGCCTGTATCGATGCCGGCTACGACCTTCTGCATATCGACCCGACTGTGGACAAGACCCTCAAGCCCGGCCAAAGAATAGCCATTGATACCGTTGTCCAGAGAACAGTCGAGCTGATTGTCCACGCCGAAAAATTTCGCCGGAGCAGGGGCCTGCCGAGAATAAGCTACGAGGTGGGAACCGAGGAAGTGCATGGGGGGCTGGCTGACCTCGATGTTTTCGAAAGATTTCTTCGGGACCTGAAAGAAGGCCTCGCCAGGGCCGGTCTCCCTGATGTCTGGCCGTGTTTTGTGGTCGGCAAGGTGGGAACTGACCTGCACACCACCCTCTTTGACCCGGAGACAGCGCAAACCCTGGTCGGGATCGCCGGCCGCTGGGGCTCCTTTATCAAAGGGCACTATACGGACAGCGTGTCGAACCCTGAAGCTTATCCTGCAAGCGGCATGGGCGGAGCAAATGTGGGACCTGAGTTTACAGAGGCCGAATACAGTGCGCTCAAAGCTCTCTGTGCGAGAGAGAAAGAGCTTACCATGCAGGGGGAACTCGAGCAAGGCTCAGGGCTGACGAAGACCCTGGAGGGGGCAGTGGTGAGAAGCGGCCGCTGGGAGAAATGGCGCCTCGAGGATGAGCTCGGGAAGCCTTTCACCCGGCTCAGCCCCCAGCGTCGGGAATGGCTGGTCCGCACCGGCTGCCGCTATATCTGGACCGAGCCGGATGTGCTCGAGGCCCGCAAAGCACTCTACCGCAATCTAGCTTCACGCGGTATCGATGCTGAAAAGGAGGTAATCGAGGAAATTATCAAGTCAATGAACAAGTACTTTTCCGCATTTAACCTCAAAGGGACAATCAGGCGAATAGAGGCTGCATTGGAAGCCGGAATTTAACAGGCTTGCCCTGAAAACAAAAAAGGTAAGGCCTTTTTTCAGCCTCACCTTTTTTGTTCCTGAAGGGGCAGTCTCGATCACCCCTGAAAATACAGGAAATCTGACGCTGCCTCTTGTTCACAGAGGGCAGAGGGGGAATGACGCCTTCTTCCGGGTGTTGAACCTTTCCACGGCTTTGTTCAAGGCCTCGGCAATCGTCCTGTCGAGGTCACTGTTATCCGGTTTACGGTCTCCGGCGTCATCCACCTGGCAAGGTATGTTGTTCACGTAAAACACGGGCTTGTGATATTTATCCCTGATATACTTCGCCCCTTCCACTCCCCGCGCCTTGATCTCCATCAGAAAAACATCCGGAGGGGATGAGGAGCTCATTAAGGAATCGATATCTTCCTGCATGGCCTTATTGCGGGTGAGAGTGAAACAAACGCGCTGGACTTCGACATCCCAGGAGCGCACGAGCGCTTCGGCCAGCTTTTTCTCCACTATCTTGGGGGCAGTGGTAAACAGGGCCACCCGTTTGCCTTTCACTCCAGTATTCAAAGCTTCCGGGTCCCCGATCACCTCCGGCTCGAAAAATGTCCGCAGGATAGGTGTTTCGCGGCAGCGCTCCCGGATGACTTTTTCCAGAGAGGCGATCCTGGAAAGGCTTGCGGTTTCCGGCTGGCAATGGGCCAGAATCACCAGGTCCGTGGTGTCAAGTCCCGGGAAATCTGCCAGCAGTCCTTCATCAGCGTCCGCTGGCACCAGGGTGATCGTGCCATCCACCTTGACTGGAGGATGTTCGCCACCTGAGCCCTCATGGAGAATAAAGTCTCCGCTGCATTTGTTGGCTGACTCGATTCCCAGATCCACATTCGAGACGGCGAACTCATGGAAATAGCCGGCGCCGGCGCGTCGGCAGCCGACAATATACATTTTCGGCACTTCGCTTTTGCGCCCGGAAGCCTCGAAAGCGTTAAGGTACTCGCTCAATATCAGGGCGTCTTCGTAAACATCGCTCGCCCCGTGAAGCCCGAAATTGAGGAGCCTTTCCAGAAAATCGGGCTGGAAGCGGCGGCCGTAAAGCTCATCGAGAGTCATCTCCTCGGCTTTTTTTCTATCGAGAGGATTTTTGTAAATTGCCAGCACCGGCGGCGCAGGCGGTCCTCCACGCGAATGGGTCAGCGTGATCGAACTCCAGGGAGTCTGGATATTCCTCAAACCGCTGATCAAAGCAGCCACATACACACCGAAAGCGGTTTTTCCCACGCGCTTGTCAGTGGCATAAAGTCCGACACTGGGCTTTTGGGCCTCTGCATCCTTGCTGTATTCCGCAAACACGGTACCTCCGGCGACATAAGAAGCCCCGTAGCCGACAGCAACCGAGGCAAAGCGGTTCATCAGACGCCGGTTGACCTGTGGGGAACCGCTGAGCTGGACAACCATGTCGATATCCCGTTTCCCAAGCGCCCGGTGCAAGCCGCTTACAGGGTCCGCCGCTCCGGTATCTACATCTCCTTCAAAAATAACCTCCACAGGAAAAACTTCTTCAAACTCGCGGCGGAAAGACTCCTGATCCTTCATCTTTTCGGTGCCGCCGATCCAGACAAGTCTGACCGGAGTGAAATCGAGCTCTTCTGCCAACTGTCGGATACCGTTAATAGAGTTGTCCGCTTTGTGTACCCCGTCTATCAGTACAACCGCCCGTTTGGTTTTCTTTTCCATGTCCCGTCCTCCTGGCTGGATAAGATAAGGTGATTGGTTGAGATTAAGAGGACAGTCAAGCTTCTTCCTGGAGCTTGTGCTGTTGGATCATGCGCACTATCAAATCCTGCTCGCCGGACTTAATATTTAAAAATTGCAAATGTATCAGGTTTGACTTTTTCGGCGTTTTTTGCTCATCGATCTCTACCACCTTACCCAGTAAATCCTGGATATTAACTTCCGGATTCAGGCTCAGGTGTAATAACAGCAGGTCGTTTTTAGCGAGTTCCTCATTCGTACTGAACAGAAGCCCGCCAGCGCTGATATCGAGAATCAAGCCCTCGCTATCGCCCAGGATCTCATCTACAGCAGCGATATAGCGATTTTCCAGGTTGTCATCCCAGGCGTACCTTCTGAACTTGAACGGAATACTGGCTGTCATCCGGTAAAACTTGCGCGACTGGACACGCTGGACTAGCTCGCCGTGAGCCAGAAGCAGGCAGAGCGGACTTTTTGGATCGATATTTCGCAGGGCCTGAGTTTCGAACTGATAATAACCGTCATTTTCCCGGAAAAAAGAAACCCTGAACCGGTCTCCTTTGACAAAGCGAATATACTCCCTATTTTGGCTGGTGTTAGCCACAGTAATAGCCGCTTCGTCAATATCCAGGATCACGGTATTGGCGGTAATGCTCTGGCCCTCGTGGGAGAATTCCAGAGAAATTTTTAGGCCGATCTTAAGCTGTATTGTGCTGGTGATCCTTCCGAAATGATAGTTGACTTCCCCGAAAAGCTTTTTACGCAGAGCAAAGAGTCTCTCCAAGCTCAGGTGCGCCTCCTGGTCAACCGTCGCCTTTTCGGTCAGATCGTGCATCATCGGGCCAAACAAACGGTGAAATTCCCTGATAGAAGCAAAGACCAGCTTTGGATTGATCCTGGGACTTCCAGCAGCTACGGATAAAATCAGGTCTCGCTCCCCATTAGTAAGCTCATGCCGTTTTGCAGCTTTAAGAATATAAGCCAGTTCTCTCCGGCGTTCCAGAAATCGGCGCAGAATCTCATACAGTATAAGCAGAACGACAAAAAGCAGGATTACGGTGACGGTCAGCTTTATTTCTTCCGGACCCGCTTTTGGCAACACAAGATATTTCATTATACCGCGAAAACTTTCATCCATGTCAGGTCTATGCCTCTTTATTATGCTTGATTTTTTCCGCCTAACTGCTCCTCTTCTCCAAGCATCGGGGAGAGCAGCTCCAGGCCTTTAGGATGGTTCAGTATACGCAAAAACCGGTTGATTATCAACTCTTCGATCTTGATCTTTTCCTCCTCCGATTTTCCCTTGCAGACTATTTGACCGCCGGCAACCATATCGTGGCCGCCGGCTGAGCCTTTCCCCCGCACGAGCTTCTGGGTCATGCTCCCGCATTTGGCTCTCGCTATGCTGCTCCGCAGACTGAGCTGGATATAATCCGCGTTCCAGCCGATACATAAAGACCAGCTTCGCCGCTCGAAACGCAGGAAAAGATCTGCCATCTGGTGTATCATGTCTGTTGATTCGACCGCGCCAAGGCGGATAACCACAATGTTCTTGTAATTGTAAGCATTTTTTAAGGCCTGGCCTAAAGTCCGGTAATAATCGCGGGCCAGGGGCGGGTATTTTATGTTTGAGAGTACCCGAAGCCTGGCTTTAGGAATCACCTTTAAATATGTCTGAATGTCCTCCCGATGGGTCTCGCGGCCCAGATCCTGGGTCTCTGTAATCAAGGCATAGGCAAGCGCGGTGGCCAGGTGCCAGTTGATCTCGAGCCCTGCTTCCTCCAGATAATTGAAGATCAACGTGCTGGTAGCTCCGAGATCCTCGCACACATGAGAGAAAGCGCTTCTGACAGGCTTTTTAAGCGGATGATGGTCGAAAACCATCAGTACCCGAGCCCACTCGGGCAGGGAGTTGTTTTTCGAGCTTGGCTGCGTATCGACAAGCGCGAACCAGCCTCTTTTGTGCAATTTGACCCGCTCGAGAGGGATGATCGGGATTTTAAGCAAACGGACCATGGCCCGGTTTTCCGCCCTGCCGATCACCCCGCCATACAATAATTTTGAGTGAATCCTGAAATGCTTCGCCAGCAAAAACCGCAGACCAATCATACTGGCCAGGGAGTCCGGGTCGGGATTGTCGTGGCTGAGCAAGTAAATATTCTTGACACCGGCCAAGACCTTGGATAACTCCGCCAACCTCTCTTTTACGTTATTAACAGCCATATCGCTTTGCCTGTTTTCAGATCATAATCTAGTGCTTTTACAACTTAGAAATGCCGAGTTACTGGCACAGATTAAATAACTGAGAATGTAAAGACTACTTACGATAGGCTGTAGACTGTAGGGGTGCAAAATCAATTCTACAGAGCACAGTATACAATCGATAGCCCAGATAAAGGTTTAAACCTTGGGCTAGCAACCCTCTAGCCTACAGCCTCCAGCCTGATGTTAGCAGGCTGGCACATTCTCGCTCATTTCAACTTTACAAATTACCCTGCATTTCAAAGTTTACAGTCTACTGGACTGATATCCTGCATAGCAAGGCTCAAAACAGCTCAAGCCCATGCTCGAACACGATCGAAATCTGTTACTTTCCAGGTAACATTCCAGCAATGTGTGCGCTTATATTATACAATCTAAGGATTTAAGGCCGCCATCCGGAATTTAAATTTATAATCCAAACTCGAGTTATTCAGTAATGCTCCTCCGCGGTTCCCAGACTCCGGACGGCTGTTTTAAGTACGGACAAGCGCATTAGCTCTGAGAATAATCAAATACAAGTTATCGGCGCAAGAAAAAACCATAGCTTATGATAGGCCATTCGCAAAGCTCTTGTCAACAATTGCGAACCAAAAGTTAATAAACCAGCCCGGCTATAATTGACTAATATTCAGATAAATATCTAAGATAGATCTAGCCAAAAATATTTGAATTTTTTTATCTAACCACTAAGCAACATAGTTACTTTGTGGTTAAAAATCTAAGAGATATTCTCTTAGAGTGAATTTATAAGAATCTAACTAAAAACAGGTTGTCTTTCAATCTTTTACTGGTCTGCATCTTGCAGGTAATTCTTTTTGACTCAAAAAAAATTGCAGCCTTTTTTTATATAACACATTTTCTTTGCTGCCTTTATCCTCATAACTTCTCCCGCAAGGAACCTTGAAAGCCTCTTTCACACCTCGTCGAGCCGGTAATAAAGTCTCGAACCTTTTTATTTGTGATTGATTTTGGAATCCTTTCACTCTGCATGACTTGCCTTTGGTATTTTCCCAGGCTATATTGTGCTATTTATAAAGTAACTTTCAAGGATTATAAATCGAAGGATAGTTGAAACCATGAAAAACAGAAATTTTTTAACTATAAGAAAAAGTGCGCTGAGCTGCCTTTTTGCAGTCATTCTTTTTATTCCCCTCGTTAGCGGCTGCGGTTCGGGCAAGAACGGCGGCCCTATAGAGCCGCCATCCTCTGAGAGCTGGTGGTCTAATTATCTGGACTCTAGCGGCAACCCGATAACGCTTCAGTCAGGTTTCAAGCTTGTGCCTGTCTCAGGCGAACAGCGTCAGGCCATACCTAAGACCACTCCCGCTTTTGATCTGGCCTATCTTAATTTCGCAGTTGATGCCAACTACCGTTCCAATCTCGGCTGGCTCTTTCGCGGCCACGACCAGGCGGATGACCGCAAAGAGGATCTGGCCGGGGCCGCTGAATTCATCAAACAGGGAGGATGGCTGAGAGTGCGCGAAACATTCGACTGGGATAAAGATACAAAAAGGTACACCCAGCCGCCTGCGATTAGAATGACTTTCCTTGGCTGGGCCGGAGATCTAATGATCACTTACCTGAGCGAGCCTTATATCGGCTATCCCACAGACACAACCAAAACCTGGAGCGGAAAGCCGACTTATGTTTCCGATGGCAGCGGCCGGGAATTTGTCGAGATACTGACCTATCAAATCAGCTATCTCGGCACCCGCAGTCTGGTTGAAAAGGTAGGGGCCGGCTCGAAAACGCTCGAAACTTACAATGATGTGATCTTGATCAAGGGCAGGGCCAACGAGGGAGAAGGAAGCATAGATGCTTACTTAGCGCCGAACACAGGAATAATTTACTATCATCTGGTTACTGCTTTCGGTATGCTGGGGGCCGGCGCTTTAATCGGTTACAGCGGGGATAACCAGACACTCAGCGGTGCAGGCGCCACCGATTATTTCCCTACCGCGCCAGGAAACCACTGGATCTATGAGTTCTCTCCGGATGATCATGTCCCTGAGTTCCGGTTCAGTATTCAATAACCCGCGCCATTTCGAGGAAGGACGAAGAAGATGTCATCAAGGATTAAATATTTGTGGGCCGCAGCGCTTCTTTTGTTAATTTTTTCGGGGCTCCGGGCACAGGATGCCGAATATTACAGGACCCGCCGCATAAAATTAGCCGGAAAGCTGGAAGGCGCCGCAGCATTGATCCCAGCCGCCTGGGAACAAGATCCTTTCCGCCAGGGCAACAATCTCTATTATTTCACCGGGATCGAGCAGCCTGACATTCTGCTCCTGATTTCTCCGGTGCTGTGGGGCGCGGAGAAAGAGATTCTGTTCCTGCCTGCCAGGAACCCCTCGGAAGGCAGTCTGTCCGAGGCCTGGACCGGCGAAAAGCTCGGGCCTGGAGCCCAGACCCAGAAACAAACCGGCCTGGACAAAGCAGTTGACAAGAACACATTCGAATCTACTTTTGCGAGACTTGTTGCCGATATTGACCGGCTTTATTTTGACTATACGCCCTCGGATCTTAACGGGCCGGTGAGCGCTGCCGAGGTGCTCCTGAGGAGCCTGCGCGAACGTTACCCGCATCTGCAAATCCTGCCCCTGGCCCGGCTTGCCGATTCGATGCGAATAGTCAAGGATTCGGTCGAGATCTCGACTCTCGAAAAAGCCATCGATATCACCGGTCAGTCGCTTATTGAAACAATCAAAGCGCTCAAACCCGGGATGTACGAGTATGAGGTTGAAGCCCTGATCGAATACGGTTTCCATCGTCGGGGCAGCCAGCGTCCCGGGTTTGTCTCCATTGTGGGCAGCGGTCCCAACTCAGCAGTCCTCCATTACAATAAAAACCGCCGCCGGATCGGGGATCAAGAGCTCGTTCTAATGGATGCCGGGGCGGAACTCAATTATTACACTGCCGATATAACCCGCACCGTGCCCTCAGGCGGCAGATTCACCAAATTCCAGCGCCAGATTTACGAGCTAGTACTGGAAGCACAAGGTTCGGCGATTAAAGCCGTGCGGCCGGGTATCACCTTGAAAGAGGTGCATCAGGCCGCCAGGAAGACTATTGAGGATGCCGGCTACGGTAATTATTTTATTCATTACACGAGCCACTTTCTCGGGATGGATGTGCATGATGTGGGCAGTCGCGATATCCCTCTCCAACCGGGAATGGTTCTTACAGTGGAGCCTGGAATTTACCTGCCCGAGGAATCTTTCGGCGTGCGGATCGAGGATGATGTGCTGGTCACTGCTGATGGATGCAGGGTGTTGAGCGCGTCTATTCCCAAAACGGTCGAGCAGATCGAGTCTTTGATGCGCTCCAAATAATTACAGAAAGGAAATGACCTAAGGGGGATTATTGGATCTTACTTCCGGGAAAAGCCTTCGGGTTGGTGATTTGCGAGATTCAAGGGAACAACCCGCTCCTAAAAGGGTATGAGAGTGAGAAATGATAAGCGTTTAAATGGTGGGAAACAGATGAATACCGATTTGTCTTACGGCAAAACTATGGCGAAAAAATCTGCCTTTATCCGGAAATCGTCAGTACACAGGGTCTCGCAAAACCTTTATCTTAGATGGGCGGCAGTCTGGAAAGCCATGCTCAAATCAGTCAGTAATAACATTTTAATACCTGCTTACGAATATCTGAGCCTGTCAGTCAACCACAAGATGTACGATTATTTCTTCCGCAGATCTGTTGTGCTCTCGGTTATACTCATTTTTACATTCAATGTTTTACTCATCTCGTTACAAAAAGGTCGTGATGACGCAGATGAATCGATCCAGCAGGAAATGCTTCCTTTATCTCCCAGGACTCTGGTTGTTATCAACGCTGTTCCCAGATCCACTCTTGCCCAGCGCAAGGTCAAGGTTCCCGAAATTAAAGAAGTCGAGATTGCGCTCGAAGAAATAGAGATCCCGCAGCCGAAGCTGGGAACGATTAATATCGGCCCTGATACTCCGGTGGATGATGGTCCTGCAGGAGATGGAATGCCAGGCGGAAGGGCCGCATCCCGCCGCCCGGAGCTATTAATGCTCGTGCCTCCGGTTTATCCCAAAGATGCCGAGAAGAAGCGAATCGAGGGCTCAGTTGAAATGCGGATCCATGTTGCAGTCGATGGAACCGTAGATCAGGTGGAAATCACTTCCAGCAGCGGTCATTCCTCCATAGATAAAGAAGCTGTCAAAGCTGCAAAAAAAACACGTTTCCGCCCGGCGATAAAAAATGGCGTAAAAGTGCCGATGTGGATCAATTACCCCATTCAGTTCGCCCTCCCAAAGAATAAAAGTCAATGAAAGCCTGAACCAATCATTTTCACCTGGCATTGACCAGAACAGAAACTCCCGCTTATTTTAAATCCTGAACACTGCTTTTCCTCTGTCTTGCAAAACCGACAAGATCTTTTTGTCCGATTGACATTTACCTTCTCGAAGATTATATAAAAAAGCACCCTTTTCTCTTTAATCTTCTTTTGAGAACCTATCAAGGCCTTGAGCACAATTGTCAATCACTGCAAGATCAAATTTTTGAAGCCGATTTCCTCAAGAATATTTTCCAAATTGAAATCCACCTGATCTTAGGCTTCTTTTTTTACCTGTTTTGAATCTTAAATCAGCTTAAATCAGTCACATCCCGGAAATTTAAATTTGTCAAATTACGGGAACCATCTCTAAAGGAGAACTGAAAAATGAGCTTCAGAAAATCGTTCGGTATCTCCATTCTTTCCTGTCTTGTCCCCTTGCTGCTGACAGTATCCGGCTTGAGAGCCCAGAATGTGGTCAGTTTCAAGGGCAAGGTAATCCAAAACGACGGCAAGAGTGTTCAGATCGAAATTACGGATGCATCCGGGAACCTGAAGACACTGACGATCAATACTGACAACAGCACTCGAGTCAATCTCCCGGACGGTTCTGTTATCGCCTTGGCCAACATACCGTTAAACAACTGGATCGAAGGCCAGGGTACTGTTGATTCCTCGACCGGGAAGATCCTGGCTTCTGCGATCAAGGATCTCGGTTCCAACCCTCCACCTCCATCGGATGATCAACCGCCCCAGCCACCGCCGCCAGGACCGACAGGACCCATGCCTTTCGGCGGAAAAATTACCGAAATGGGCACAGACTATATCGTTATCGAGTGGTACAGGCCTGAGACCGGAGAATCCGGCCAGGATAAAATCTTTATCGACGCCAATACATCTATCAAGGATGAAGCTGGAAATCCCGCCACTCTCGTACTCGGGGATTTCGTCGATGGTGAAGCAGAAGTCCAGAGCGACGGCAGCCTTAAAGCTATATCAATCATGGTGCGCTCTAATGTGCCTCCAGGCCCTGGTCCTGCGCCAGCCGGATTTGCCGGAAAAATTACCGAAATCGGGACCGGCTACCTGATGGTCGAAGTGACCCTGCCGGACAGTGCAGCTAAACAGCTTCGTGTCCTGGTAGATAATGAAACTCAAATCCTGGCTGAGGACGGCTCCCCTGTCACACTCTCAGACCTCAAAGTCGGCGATAATGTCCAGGGCGAAGGAGACCCGGCCCCGGATGGAAGCTTCAAAGCCAAGAAAATCCAGCTCGGTATGCCTCCAGGCCCTGGTCCTGCGCCAGCCGGCTTTGCCGGAAAAATTACCGAAATCGGGACCGGCTACCTGATGGTCGAAGTAACCATGCCGGACAGAGCT
>Ga0307378_10003705_pt1 | contig 22209 bp, 14 predicted proteins | sample UN1MG_FD_202238 | JGI IMG/M metagenome (GOLD analysis project Ga0307378, IMG submission 202238) | Soil microbial communities from Risofladan, Vaasa, Finland - UN-1 | ecosystem: Environmental > Terrestrial > Soil > Coastal area > Acid sulfate soil | place: Finland: Risofladan, Vaasa | collected...
TGGATTCCTCGGAGGAACGCTGGAGCGGGCCGGGGCCTGCCATGCCGGAAACGGTGGCTGCGGGCGACGAGGTGTCGATTGCTGCGTGGAGCGTGGCGCTGTACGGGCTGACTACGTGACTAGTGTAGTGAGCCGGAGTTGCAGGTGATTATCAGCATCAATCTTCCGGCATACTAGCCAAGGCGATCAATGCTGCATCTACCAACGCAACCATTCACTTGGCTGACATGCGCTGTCGGTGATGGCCGCCGACCGAGACGTGTGTTCTGCGGTCTCTTCAATCCAGCCGTTACGCACCAACGGTGCGTCGTACGATAGCCTATGGCTAAGCGAGGCGCTTCGCCGAGCGATGCCATAGGTACCGCCGCCAAACAAGACATGACGCTCTGTAGGAGCGTCGTAAGAAAATCCAATCCCAGACGTGCCGGACGCACGGTTCAGGAAAAGCTCTGCGCTCCATCGAACTCAAGGTTATGTGTATGAGTATCTTCCCAAGCGACTGCGGCACATGGAACACCCGCCCTTACGAAGCCCCTTCAGGGCTTCTTCTTTTTTCCCCGCTTCCCTATGGCTGCGCTCCGCCCTAAGGGCGTTCGCTTGCCATAGGCTATCGTACGACGCACCGTTGGTGCTATGGATGGAGGAATCATGCAAGATATGGCTGCGCTCCGCACTTGGGCAAGGCGATGCTTCGTCGCCCGCTTGCCATAGGCTATCATACAACTCACTTTCCGCCTTCGGGAGAGGGACATAGCCGCTTCGGCGGAGTCCCTTGGTGCGTTTCATCCAAGCCATGCGACACTCAATAATCTATCATCTGAATGACACTACACTAGGTGCGCGCAAGCAGCACTTCCACCGGGAAAGCTTGCATGATGCTGGCGGCGTCGAGCGCCCCGGCCGAGTCGATCTCGCCGCCGCAAAGCACGCGATGCCAGGCGCCGGGTGCGCCGGCGGGAAGCTCGACGGTGGTGTCCCCCCAGATTTCAGACCCGAGCGGCATTTCATTCTCAGTTACCAGTTCGGTGCAGAAGCGTGGCGCGATGGTGACGCACCAGTCGTTTCCGCGCCGCCTTGCAAATGCGATGATATTGCGCGAATGTGAACCGCAGACATTCAACGGCAGGTAATCGCCGGCCAGGAACAGGCCGGCGTTGCGCCGTCGGGCGTTGAGCAGGCGATAGACGACAAACAGCTTGACGCGGCCGTCGGCCGGGGCCGCGAGCAGGTCGGTGGCGAGCCGTTGGGGATCGGTCTGTTCGCGCCGGCTGATTTCGTTCAGCGCCTGCATGCGGCGGTCGAAGTCGACCTCGCGGCGGTTGTCGGGATCGACGAGGCTGAGGTCCCACATCTCGGTGCCCTGGTAGATGTCGGGCACGCCGGGCATTGTGAGGCGCACCGCGAGCTGCGACAGCGAGTTGATGACGCCGAAGTGGGCGATCTTGCGCTGAAACGTCAGGAATGACGGCAGGAAGGCATTGGTTTCGCCGGGGTCGAGCAGGGAGCGTACGAAAGATTTTACGGCGTCCTGGTATTCGAGGTCGGGCGACAGCCACGTGGTGTGCACCTTGGCTTCGTTGACGGCCTTGGTCATGTAGTCGGCGACGCGGTCGGCATAGGTGTGCTCCTGTTTTCCGAAGGGCCAGGTGCCGAGGAGCGTCTGGTAGATGAAATATTCGTCGTTGCGGTCGGGTGCCTGGTGGTCGCCGACAATTGTCTTGACATGCTGGTTGATACGGTTCCATTGTTCTACGAGTGCTTCCCACTCGGCGGGGATTTCGGAGAGCACGTTGATCCTCGCGCGGACGTCTTCGCCGCGCTTGGTGTCGTGCGTGGAGCCGGCGTTCATCGTCTGCGGCCATTGGCGGGCGCGTTGTGCGTTGAAGGCGTGGAAGGCGTCGATTGAGATTCCGAATCGTGCGGGGTCGCCGCCCACTTCGTTGAGCGAGATGAGGGGATTGTAGTCATAGAATACGGTGTCTTCGAACCCCTTGGCCATCAGGGGGCCTGTGTATTGCTGGAGGCGCATCGCGAATTGCGTCCACTGCTCGCGTTCTTCATCGGTTGCGTTTTCGAGGTTCTCGCGCAGGAGGAACCGCTGTATGAAATGGAATTCATAGACAAGCTCGGGCCTGTTGCGTCGCGCGCATTCGATTGCTGCATCGAAGGCCGCGCGGTCGTGGTCGTTGAGGCCGGCGCGGTCGATGTAAGTCCGATAGACCGGGAAGCAGGCGAGCAGCTCCATCAGGGCTCGTTTGATGCCGTACAGCGTGATGTCGTTGCCGTAGCGATCGCGGTTGGATATTTCCTTGAGATGGATCGCGAGGTTGTCGACGTCTCCTTTCATATGGTTCGCGAGGATGAGGCGCTTCTTCCTTGCGATCAGGCTGTGCAGCGGCGCATACAGGCCGGTGAACCGCCTGTACAGGTCGGCGAAGTGCGCCTGCTTGGCGGCATTCACGTATAGTGCGTTTATCGCGGCGGCGGCATCGTAGCCTGTTGTGCCCTGGACCGGCCACTGCGGGAGGTTCTCGGCGGTTGCGAGAATTTTTTCGACGATGATCCACGAGTCGGGCGCCGCCTCACGCAGCCGGCGCAGGTAACCGGCGGGATCGTGGAGGCCGTCGATGTGGTCGATGCGAAGTCCGTTGACGATCCCGTCCTTGACCAGCTCCAGCAGCAGGCTGTGAATGTTTTCGAAGACCTCGTTTTCTTCCATGCGCAGCGAGATCAGGCTGTTGATGCTGAAGAAGCGGCGGTAGTTGATTTCCTCGGTGGCGACCTTCCAGAACGAGAGCCGGAACAACTGGCCCGCCAGGAGCGACTCGAGATGGCAGAAGGTGGCGGGGCTGCTGGGGGCGCCGTTGAACACTTCGATGGTGCGGTCGAGGTAGCCGCGGAAGCTGGGTGTGGCCTGATACATTTCGGCGATCACTCGCCTGATGAAGCGCGCCTCGGCGGCGCGTTCGTCGGAAGGAGATACCGCCGACAGCGACGCGAGCACGTATAGCACGCCCAGCAGCTTGATGAAATCGGGGTTGTTCTCGCCCATTTCGCGGCGGAAGTCGTCGATTCGCAGCGACAGAACGTCTGCGTAGGTCTCGAGGCGCAGGGGGAAGCGGTTGTCGAAATAATCTACAACGAGCCGCTGGCCGTCGTATGCGAGCTTGATGTCGCCGCTTTCGAGTGCTTCCCAGTATGGCTTGCCGAGCACCGGGGCGAGCAGGCGGCCGCTCAGGCTTTCGTAGGCATGGTCCCATTCGATGTCGAAGAACCGGTAGAACCGCGATGCCGGGCCGTTTTCGAGGGCATCCATCAGCATTTCGTTCTGGTAATCGTATGCCATGTGGTTGGGGATGAAATCCTGCAGCCATTGCATCGAATGGTCGTGCAGGTCTGCCGCGAGGCCCTCGACGTCGGACCGCGAGCCGAGCTCGCCGTTGAGCTGTGTGTGATCGACGACGTCGTATCCGTGCGTGCTGCCTGCCTTGGCCTTGAAAATTGGCGAGGCGTACAGGCAGTCGATGCCGAGCTGGTCGAGGTATGGCACGATGCGCCGGGCGTGGTTGAATCGGAAGGAGGGCGTGAATTGTACTCGGTAGGTGGCGGAGGGTCGACTGTTCATTGCCTGGGCCTCCGCGTGCTGTTTGCAGGGCAGGTCATGGCGTTTCTCCGTGGTTTGCGGAACAGCGCCGGCAGAATAGCGCCAGCGAGCGCGACTCGAGTGCGAATTCCTCGCGCGCCGCGGCCTCGGGCGGAGGTTGCATGGGCTGCTCCTGGGCCGTGTAGAAAACCTGCCGCCAGGGCGTCTGGTTTTCGGGCAGACGGAATATCACGGATTCGTGGCTGCCGTTGAGCATGAGGAGGAAATCGTCGTCGATGATACGCCTGCCGTGTTCGTCGCTTTCGGCTATCGAGTCGCCCGAAAGCAGCACGGCGATCGCACGAAAGCTGCTGCCGTGCCAGTCGTGGCTGGTCATTTCCGTTCCGTCCGGCCTCAGCCAGGAAATATCTTCTTCGTTGGTTTCGGTTCGGCGTTTTCCCTGGAAGAATTTCTTGCGGCGGAAGACCGGGTGCTCGCGTCGGATTCTGACAAGCATCCTCGCGAAATCGAGCAGCCGGCGCCGGGTGTCGTCGAGTTTCCAGTCGATCCACGAGATCGCATTGTCCTGGCAGAAGGCGTTGTTGTTGCCCGATTGCGAGTTGGCGATCTCGTCGCCTGCGGTTATCATCGGCACTCCCTGCGACAGCAGGAGCGTTGCGAGGAAGTTTCGGCGCTGGCGGGCCCTGAGCGCACTGACGGCCGGATCGTCGGTGGGGCCTTCCGCGCCGCAGTTCCAGCTTATGTTCTGCTCGGTGCCGTCTTCGTTGTCCATCTTGTTGGCCTCGTTGTGCTTGGATTCGTAGGAAACGAGGTCGTTGAGCGTGAAGCCGTCGTGGCAGGTGACGAAGTTGATGCTTGCGGTGGGCAGTCGGCCCGAGCCTTCGTACAGGTCGCTCGAGCCGGCGAGGCGGTAGGCAAGCTCGCCGAGTGTGCCGCCGTCGCCGCGCCAGTAGCGGCGGACGGCGTCGCGGTATCTGCCGTTCCATTCGGTCCACAGCGGGGGAAACTTGCCCACCTGGTAGCCCCCGGGGCCGACGTCCCACGGCTCGGCGATCAGCTTGACCTGCGACAGGATGGGATCCTGATGAATGATATCGAAGAACGAAGCGAGGCGGTCGACCTCGAACAGCTCGCGGGCGAGCGCCGATGCCAGATCGAAGCGGAAGCCGTCCACGTGCATGTGCACGACCCAATACCGAAGGCTGTCCATGATCATCTGCGTGACGTTGGGGTGGGAGGTGTTCAGCGTGTTGCCCGTGCCTGTGAAGTCCATGTAGTAGCGGGGGGTTTCGGGCATGAGGTGGTAATAGGAGCTGTTGTCGATGCCTCGGAAAGAGAGCGTGGGGCCGAGGTGGCTTCCCTCGGCGGTGTGGTTATATACGACGTCGAGTATTACCTCGATGCCGGCGCGGTGCAGGTGCTTGACCATCTGCTTGAACTCGCCGACCTGGCCGCCGTGGTTGCCCCTGGTCGAGAATCGGCAGTCGGGCGCGAAATAGCCGATGGTATTGTAGCCCCAGTAATTGCTGAGGCCTTTCTCGACGAGCAGGCGGTCGTCTATATGATGATGCACAGGCAGCAGCTCGACCGCCGTCACGCCGAGCTTCCTGAGGTGGTCGATGATCGGCAGCGACGCGAGGCCGGGAAACTTCCCGCGCTCGTGCTCGGGCACGTCGGGGTGCATCATAGTGAAGCCCTTCACGTGCAGCTCGTAGATTATCGTTTCGTTCCAAGGGATGTTGAGCAGCGAATCGCCTTCCCAGTTGAATTCATCGCTTACGACGATGGACTTGGGTATGAACGGGCAGGAGTCGCGCGTGTCCTTGCTCAGGTCCTGCTTCTCGTGGCCTACGACGTAGCCGAATGCGGCATCGTCCCACCGCACGTTTCCGGCTATCGCCTTGGCGTATGGGTCGATAAGCACCTTGTGCTCGTTGAATCTGAGGCCGAGCGCCGGCCTGTATGGTCCGAAGGCCCGGTATGCGTAGCATTGACCGGGGCCGACGCCCGGGACATATCCGTGGCGGACGTATGCGTGGTTTTCGGTCAGCTCGATCACTCGCGAAGGTTGCTCGTCGTCGGCGCTGTCGAACAGCAGCAGCTCGACTTTTTCGGCGTGCTCGGAGAAGATGGCGAAGTTCGTGCCGCTCTCGTCCGGAGCTGCACCGAGCGGGTACGGCTTGCCCGGCCACAGATTTTCTGTTGCCATCGACACCTCCGACAGTTTCCCTGCACACTATAAAACAGCCGATACCGGATAGGCGGCGCCCGTTGCACATAGCGGTATTTTTCCTTGACATCGGGGGGATTCTGCCGGATAATATTCATTTTTCCGGCCAGACGTGCAAGGGCTGTTCGCGTCGGTAGGGGGCGGGCCCCCGTCAAGTCAAGGAGCCAACCATATGAAGTGGGTGAGGAGAGTGCTTATCGGCGCCGCAGCGGCCGTGATCCTGCTTGCGGCGGTTTCACTGACCGTGTTGATTTCCATCAGCGGGGATGATCCGGCCCCCGACGATTCCGACCTCCGGCTGCCGCGGCTGAACCTGCCGGAAGACGAGAATGCCTTCACCTGGTTCGACAAGGCCGTTGGTGCGCTCGAGCGCGGCGCTGACGTGGAAGGCATCTATGAGGCGCTCGCCAGCGAAGAGGAGGGGGCCGAGGATGAGGCGGAGTATCTGCTCGACGACAATGGGGACGCGCTCGCACTGGTGGCGAAGGGCATGACGTGTGTCCGGCTGGAAGTTCCGCCGGTGAATGACATGACCGTGAGGATGCCGTACCTCGCGCAATGGCAGAAAATCTCGCGGCTCAAGGCGCTGCGCTCACTGCTGCTGGCGCGGCAGGGCCGTGCGGAGGAAGCCTTGGAAGAGGCGGTGGACGTGGTCCGATTCGGTCGGAAAATACAGGGCGGCCGGGGGGCATTCCTTGTTTTTCTCACCGGCTGCGTCGTCAGGGAAAGTGGCTTGGAGGCGCTCAGAAACGCACTGTATGAGTGCGAGCCGGATGGCGCTGTTCTTGCGCGCTGCGAAGCCGACGTCGCCGCGCTGAATCTTGATGCACAGGATCATGCAAACAGCCTTCGAGTCGAATATGTGGCTATGGCAAACACGCTCGACGCCCTCGCAAAAGGCGAACTGCGCGAGATGGTCCACGTGCCGGCGCCGCTGGCCCTTTCGAACTACACCTGCTTCTATAAGCCCAACATGACCAAGGCGATCCTGGCCGACAGCATTCGGGCGATAATAGATGGCAAAGAGCCGGTTTTCAGCACATCGGCGACGGATCCGAAACTGAATCCGCATACCTACCACAACCGCAGAAAGCTGGTGCTGTCGGGCAACTTCATCGGGATTTCCTGCCTCGGGATGATGCTTCCCGGCCTTTCTCAGGCTGTGCTTGTTGAACCGCGCGACAGTTGCTCCATCGGCGCGACGCGGCTGCTTATCGCCATCAAACGCCATAGAATGGAAACCGGCGCCCTTCCCGAAAAGCTCGATGCCCTCGTGCCCGGCTGGCTCGACGCCGTCCCTCGCGATGCGTTTGACGGCAAGCCGCTGCGTTACGACCCTGAGAGGCGAGTTGTCTACTCCGTATTCCGCAACCTGACCGACGACGGCGGCATCATGCCCAGCGACCTCGTGTTCAGGATCGAGAAAGAACGGGAGGAAGAATGATGATGCGGGCAAGGACGCCCGCGCGGGCAGACTAACACGGACCAACACGGACGGGCACGGACTAACACGGACCACCACGGACAGACACGGACGGGCACGGACGGGCACAGACCAGCACCACAGACACGCACGAACTGGCACGGACGGGCACAGACCGGCACCACAAAGCACCACAGACACGCACGAACGGGCACGGCAGCCGCGATGCCGCGCCGCCTTGCCTGGGCGGAAGCTTGCCTGCCCGGCCTGATCATTCCCGGTCCCACGGGAACCCGGCGGACGGCGGGTTGGCGTGGCGGCGGAGGTCGATCTCCAGCGTGCCGCCGCAGCCGGGTTCCAACTGAACGACAAAATGGTTGCGGCCGATTTCGGTGGTGTTGTTGTGCCGGCGAACTCGCAAGCATTGGTGCTCGCCGTATGCGCCGGCGCGCAGCATCAGGGTGCGCGGCTCGCCCTGGCTGAGGTTCACGACGTGCACGCGGACGCCGCCCGGCGTTATCCGGTCGATCATCACGGCCACGTCGGGCGGGAGGCCCGGGCGGCGCTCGACGGGGTCGTATGGCCATAGCTGCATCCGCAGCAGCGACGTGCCCTTGGCGTGGTGCGGGCCGACGCCGCCCGCGATCATGTTGACGACGGCGTGCGTGGCCAGCGGGTTGTGGCGGTGCGTGTGGTGGGTCTCGCGCTCGCCGGGGGGCGTGGCGTCGCCGCGGATGCCCCGCAGCCTGTCGCGGATGCGCGCCATGTCGGAATTCATCATGCGGGCGGGGAATTCTTCATTTTTGCCGAGGACAAAATACAGCCAGGCGAAGTCGTCGATGTGGTAGAAGAATCCGGCGCCGTACGAGAATCGGCCATCCCGGTTCCACAGCTCGATTTCATCTTCGATAAGCTCAAGGTCGTCGTCGCGGAAATCGGTCAGGTACAGCGACACGAGGTGGCGTCCGAAGCGGAATCTGCCGGTCCAGCCGTCGTCTTCGTAGTGGCTCGGGGGGTATTTTTTGCCTTCGTGCTCGATGGCGTTTTCGAGCAGCACGTGTACCTGGTGGCGCAGCGGCTCGAGGAATGACGGATCGCCCGACAGCATCAGGGCGTTTTCGAGGCCGGAGACGACGGCCGGCAGGAACAGGCCGAGGCCGTCGGAGCCTGCCTTGCCCTTATGCGACCACGCGCCGAGCGTTTGCGGCCACCAGCGCCCGCCCCAGTGCTCGCCGATCTCGCCGCTGAGGCCGACATTTGCGGGGAAGATTCCGCCGTTTTCCGCAGCCCGCTCGGACCAGGCCCGCACATAATTCAGCACCCAGTCGCGATATTTTTCCTCGCCGTCGAGGGCGAAGGCGTTGGCCGCGAGGGTGGTCGCGTACAGGTTCAGGGGGCCGTCGCCTTTCACGAGCGTGCGGTCGGACCATTGCTCCCACTTGTGGCCCCAGAATGTGGGGGGGATTTCGAGCTGCGCGCCCAGGCTTCCGTTGATGATGCTGCGGATGAGGCGGCGGTTGTAGTCGTAGATGGGTTCGGCTCCGTCGGGCAGGCCTTCGTTGAGATAGAAACCTGCGAAGCGTTTCGCACGGCTGCGGAAAACTTGGTTGTATGGGTCGGCGATCGACAACTGGTTGAACGCGGCGAGGTGTTCGGTGTGGTGGTGCCAGTCGTCGGCGGTGAGGAATTCGTTGTGCAGCACGCCGTAATCGGGGGCGTATTCGACCTTCTGTGTGGTGAACTGGCGCAGGTAGCCTTCGAAGCCGAGGTAGTACATGTCGAGGATATCTCGGCCGGCCCCGAGCGCGTACAGGAGCGGGAAGTTTGCGAGGCCCTGGAGGACGTCGTCGGCGCCGTCCGCCCAACCCCACCTGGGGATGCAGGGGAAGAAGCCGTTTTCGTCCCAATAGGTGCTGAAATACATCCTGGCCGCGCGTTCATTCTCGAGCAGCAGGCGGCGCTGCATCAAGGCCCAGTCGGGCGGCGTCTGAGGGGTATTAATTACGACGACGGGCGCATCGGCGGGCGGTTCTGCGGCGGTTGCGGCCGGCATGTACAGCGTTGCGGCAATCAGCAGACAGGTGAAGGTGCGGGATTTGATTTGCATGGCAGACTCCCTTGGGTGCGGCGACGCGAGACACGGACAAACACGAACAAACACGGACAAACACGGACGGCCACCGACGGCCACGCACGGTCAGGGTGCTGGATCGTCGGAGGCATCGAATCTGAGCTGCATTATTGTGCTGTCCCGCCACCTGCCGAACTTGAATCCGACCTCCTTGAGTTCGCCTGCGATCTTGAAGCCTGCGGCGGCGTGGAGGCGGATGCTGGCTTCGTTGTGGTCGGATATGAGGGCCAGGATCGTGTGATGGCCGGCGGCCCGGGCTGCTTCGATGAGTTGTGCGAGAAGCATTCCGCCGATGCCTGCGCGGCGGTGGCGATATTCTTGCACAAGTGCTCCCAGGAAATCCCGTGGAAGTTGTAGATGTCGATGTGATCGACACGCAGGCGCTCGAGCGAGTTTTCGAAATTGGTCTGCCAGGCCTTGAGGTCATTCTTGTCGCCGTGATCGTTCTTCGATCTCAAGCGCAAAGTTCCTTTCACTGTTTCATCAGACCTGATTTGTATGCTCGCTTCATCGTAGCAGGTCGGGCGGGTGAAATCAACACATTTGGCAGCGGCAGCGGGCGGAATCGATGCATCCATTCCGTCCCGCCGCTTCAGCGGCCCCGTCCTATAAGGACGACCCAACTGTAGCCCACCGTTTCAAGGGTGGGCGAAACAAGGGTGGGCGAAACAAGGGTGGGCGAAACAAGGGTGGGCGAAACAAGGGTGGGCGAAACAACGGTGGGCGAAACAACGGTGGGAAGGCTGTAGCCTGCCGTTTCGTGGGAACACGTTGCCCCGTCATCGTTAGCCCTTCAAGCCGGGTTTACTCTGGCATTTGGCGAGGCCTGTATGTATAATGACAGTTGATTCAGAAAACAGCCGGCGTCGCGCCGGTTCGCTCCGACGAATCCTTTCGTGCGAGGGTCTATGAATCATCTTCGTCTGCTGTGGATGCTCCTGCTGACGGCCGGTGTGGTTGCAGCGGCCGGTGTGTCGTCTGCCGGCGAGGTTCCGGCGCAGCCCGTGGCGAAGGTTTTTGCGCAGTCGGGCAATAATGCCGTAGGGGCGCCGGGTGAGGTCGTCAGGCTTTCGGCGGAGGTGCTGGGGCCGGTTCAACCCGGTATTTTAGGGGGCAAGGGACGGCAGCAGCCGGTGGCCGGGCAGAAGGTTTCGTTTGCGGTGGTGACGCGTCGTGACGGTGCGGAGGTCCTCGAGCCGTCGTCGGCTGTGACGGATGCGGGCGGCAAAGCCTCCTGCCGGGTGCGGCTCGGCAGGGCTTTCGGCGACTATTATGTGCGGGCGCAGGCTATAGACTCGGAAGGGACGACACATTCGGCTCAGTTCCGGCTTACTGCGGGGCTGAGGCGGATCGGCAACGGGCAGGAGGGGCCGTCGGGGCTGATTTTGAACGAGCCGCTGGGGCTGCAGGTTCTGGATGAGAACGGCGAGCCGGTGAGCGGGGTGCCGATTTATTTTGCGATAGACGGTCCGCCCAAGGGGGCCACGCTGACGCCCGAGCGCGCCGAGACCGACGACAACGGCACGGCGTTTACATTCCTGAAGCTGCCCAAGAGCACCGGCAAGGTTCGCGTGACTGCCGAAGTCTCCGCGCCGGAAATGGGCTACGTTGCGCGGGGCATACATTTCGAGGCGATGTCGCTGAATAAGTCGCTGATGATCGTGACGCTGCTGGGCGGGTTGGCGATCTTCATCTTCGGCATGAAGCTGATGAGCGAAGGCCTTCAGCGAGTGGCGGGCGAGAAGCTGAAATGGATTCTGCGGCTGTTCACGAAGAACCGCTTCATCGCCATGTTCGTGGGGATGACTGTTACGGCGCTGATACAGTCGTCGAGCGCCTGCACCGTGATGACGGTGGGCTTCGTGAACGCCGGCCTCATCACTCTCAAGCAAGCGGTGGGCGTGGTGCTCGGCGCAAACGTGGGCACAACGGTCACCGGCCAGATCATATCCTTCAGGCTTACCGACCTTGCGCTGCCGGCGGTAACGGCGGGGCTGATTCTGACGATGGTCATCCGCAACCGCACCCAGCGCTACTGGGGGCAGGCGATCATCGGTTTCGGGCTGCTGTTTCTGGGCATGACCACGATGAGCGAAACGCTCAAGCCGCTGCGCGAATGCCCGTCGTTCGTGCAGTTTTTCCACGGGTTCGACTGCGCCCCCGTCGACGGCGTGATGCCGATCGCCTCAGTGCTGTACAGCTTGTTCATCGGCACGGCGATGACCGTGCTGATCCAGAGCAGCTCGGCCACCATCGGCCTGACGATGGCCCTTGCGGGCGGCGGCTTGATCAGTTTCTACACGGCCGTGCCGATTGTTCTTGGCGACAACATCGGCACGACCATCACCGCGATTCTGGCATCCATCGGCACGAACCGCGCCGCGCGTCGCACCGCGTTGGCACATTCGCTGTTCAACGTGATCGGCGCAAGCTACATGATCGCGCTGTTCTACGTGCCTGCGTTCTGGGGGGAATCGCGCCAGCCGATATTCCTGCAACTGGTGCAAGACGTGACCAGCGGCAACGTATTCGGCGTTGAGCCGGAAAACATCGAACGCCACATTGCAATGGCTCATACTATATTCAACGTATTCAACGTGCTCGTTTTCCTGCCGCTGATAGGCGTGCTTGTTGCGGTTTGCCACCGCGTGATACCGCGCCTGCGCGAGGAGGAGCAACTGCGATATCTCGAGCCTCGCCTGCTGAACCAGCCGTCAATCGCGATCGATCAGGCAGTCAGAGAGCTTGGATACATGGCGAATCTGTCGCGCGAGGCGATCACCGACGCCTTCGCCCAGCTCCAGAACGTAGACCCGAACATCGAGGCGAAACTGCGACGCCGGGAAGACCGCATCGACCGCCTGCAGGCAGATATCACGCAGTACCTCGTCAAGCTGTCGCAGCATCACCTCAGCGAAAACGAAGCGCGCACGCTCGCGCCGCTGATGCATGCCGTCAACGACGTCGAACGTATCGGAGACCACGCCGAGAACCTGCTCGAGCTGGCGCTGCTCAAGAAAACAAAGAAAATCGCCTTCAGCGAAAACGCGCATCTCGAGCTGGAGGAGATGTTCAACTCGGTCAAGGAGCAATTTGCCAACGTCATGGGCGCGATCGAACGCCGTCATCCTTCACTCGCCGACAAGGCGCTCAAGATCGAGGCGGTCATCAACCGCTTCGACCACGACCTCCACAGCCGGCACGTTGACAGGCTTGGCGCGGGCGAATGCGACGCCGAGGCCGGCGTGGTTTTCCTGGACATCGTGGCCAACCTCGAGAAGGTGGGCGACCACCTGACCAACATCGCCGAGCGCATCCGAATCGTCATCGACAGTAGAGGGCAGGCCGAAGACGACGATTACGTGCCCGAGGAAGCCGGCGGCTTTCAGGATGCAGCAGACGCGGAAAGCGCGTGAACGCCGCTGCGGCCGAAAGCATGGCCCGCGCCGATTTGAAATCAACTCGGCGGCATAAGTTCCGAAACCAGATAGGAACCAGGGGCGAAGTGCTCCAGGAGAGGCGGCATCTTTCCATCTGAGGTCGCAGAAGGAAGATTGCCTGCCGGGAAAGCCGGCCGATGACGGAGTGCCGGAAACCCGGAACGCCGGGCTGAAATCAGGAGGGAGTAAGAATGATGGATCGGAGAAGGGTTGCCGCATATGCGATGCTATTGGGGCTGCTGGCGGCGTTGAATGGTTGCTCGTTCTTTCATTGTTCCGGCGGCGGACCGCTCACACGAGACGAATTGAAAGACTGGGCCGGCATTCCCGACGCCGCCGGTTCAGATGCGGAGTCGCTGAGGCTCAAGGCTGAATCGCTGAGGGAAGAAACGGCCAAGCCATACGAGCTGTGGGTCGTTCACTCCCGCGGCGAAAGCCGATTCGGTCTGCTGCCGGGCACGGTCGACTACGAGCGGATGAGCTGGCGCGAGATCGACGGCGGCGGCAAGGTCGAAATCTACAGCGCCGGCAGCACCTGGGGCAGCGGAGCGTTCATCGGCGACATCATTGCCGGCGGGCGGCTCAACAACGCATACGACCTCGCCAGCGGAAACCGGGTCGCTGCCTCGATGGCCACGATATACGGCACGCCGCTTGGCTACCACAGAAAAAGGCTGGTGCTGCCCGTCGAAAACACACAGCCGGCCGAAAACAGCCACACGATGCTGCTCGGCGGAGGCGACAACCAGCCGCTGTACAACCTCAAGGACGGCACGGTGATCCTTGGCGGGCTGGCAGGCTGGGGGCGAGTGAACCACAAGAAATACATACAGATACTATGGATTCCCATTCCAGTCGGAAAAGTCGAGCAGTAAGCAGCAAGCAGCAGGCAACGAAAGCAACCCGCGAAAGCCTGCAGCAGAAGGCACAGCGCCTCCAGCACATCTTCGAGCGGCTGGAGGCGACCTTCCCCGATGCACACGTCCTCCTGGATTACAGCAATCCGCTGGAGCTGCTCGTGGCGACCATACTGGCGGCCCAATGCACCGACGCCCGCGTGAACGAGGTGACGCCGGCCGTTTTCGCCAGATACAAAAGCGCACAAGACTACGCCGACGCACCACTCGATGAGCTCGAGGAGGCCTTCAAGCCCACCGGCACCTTCCGCAACAAGGCCAAAGCCGTCAAGAACGCCTGCAGCCAGATCGCCGGCAGCTATGGAGGCAAGGTGCCGGAGGAAATCGAAACGCTTTCCAGACTGCCTGGCGTGGGCCGCAAAACGGCCAGCGTGGTCGCCGGCAACGCATTCGGCAAACCGGCGATCATCGTCGACACACACGTTCTGCGCGTAAGCGGGCGGCTAGCCCTCGCCTCCGCGCACAACGTTGAGAAAAAATACGCCGACAAGGTGGAGCGCGAGCTTGCAGAGCTTGCGCCCGAGCATCGATGGACGCGGCTGTCGAACCTGCTCACCTGGCACGGCCGCAGAATCTGCACCGCCAGGAAACCAGCCTGCCCCACCTGCCCCGTCAACGAATTCTGCCCCTGGCCCAATAAGACGACGTCAGCCTGAAGGCCGGCCGGCGGCGGGGCAGACCGGCTGGATACGTCCGGGCGGGCCATGCCGCAAATGCGGGCAGCCTGCGAGTGGAGCGAGCGGAAAAAAGCCGAAATTTCCTATTGACACCGCGCATGCTTTGCGCTATAATCAGGTGCTCGGGTTCGATTTCAAGTATTTTCAGGTGTATACCAGAAAACATTTCCATACAGGAGGCTCGACTGCTATGAGCATTAGAATGCAGCGTTTGCAGCTCATCCGCGAGCGTCACAAACGGCTGATACTTGCCGCCCGTGAGCAGGCACAGATGGAAGCATTCCACGATGAATGGGACGATTTCGAGTACTTCAGCGAAACCGACGACGTTGAGCGGTTTGCGTTGAGCGACGACGACGAGTAGGCATCTTCACACCCTCAAACCGCCCCCGACGTTCTTCGACGGCAAGCCTGTACACGAGGCAGGCTCGCGCAAACAAAGCGGGCGAGCACAAACGGGTGGATTTGGCTTGACTGAGCGGCCCGTTGCTGCTAAAATATGCGGTTGAAGAGCCCTTCGCACCAGCGGAGGCAGCCTTACCAATGGCATTTGACTACCGGAGGTCCAATTAGTGCCCTGTGGCCGTAAGACTCGAAAACGAAAAATAAATAAGCACAAGCGCAAAAAACGGATGCGGGCCAACCGCCACAAGAAGCGGAAATGACCGGCGCCGGCGCAAGGTGCGTATAGCCGCACCGCGCCGACCGTCGGGCCTAAGCCCACAAAGCATCCGCGCACTGCATTCTGGACGGAATACCCGAAAACCGCTCCGGCGGCCGCAGAGCGCAGCAAATGCTGTTCCTGGAAAATCCATGACCCCGGGCGTTCGATCCCCATCGAGCGCTCGGGGCCTTTGCGCGCCTTGCGACCTGATAAGCCCGAAGGGCGATAGACTTTAGCCACGGCCGTGAGGCCGTGGAACCCATCGCACCCTCCTCATGAGCCTCCGCAGGAAGGCGACAGAAAACATGCCCAAACCCGCATCATTCATATTCCCTCCCGCACCTCCCGCCTTATGCCCGAAACATGCGGGCGAGACGCCCGCGATCCCAGCGGCCTCTCCCTCACACTTCAAACTTCAAGCTTTCGGCAGGCCTCACGCCATGATTGGCCGTGTCAGTCCGTGGCCGTCCTTATCAGTCCGTGTTCTTTTCTTCTCCGCGTGCTCCGCGCCTCCGCGTGAACCCATTTCACACCTCACACTTCATTCTGCGGCAGCCACACCGCGCCCTGCTTCGTGGGAGCCTCGAGCGTGCTCAGCACATCCTGAATGCTTGCAGTGGCCAAGCAGATGCAACTGTCGGCCGCGCCGTAATACAGCCACAATTCATCCCCGCTGGTAAGCAGCCCGGTGGGGAAAACCACGTTCGGCACGAGGCCCGACATCTCGTACCAGGCGTCGGCCTGAAATATGAAATACGGCGATCTCGCCAGCACCTGGTGGGGCGTGGTTGAATCGAGCAGGGCACTGCCCACGCGGTAGACCTGGGCGCCGGCGTACTGCTTCACCCCGTGATACAACAACAGCCAGCCTTCTTCCGTCAGCAGCGGAGGCGGGCCGGTGCCCACCTTCACCCCGTCCCATGCAGGCCCTTTCCCCTCGGGCAGGAGCGAATGCGGATTGCCCCAGTGGATCAGATCCGGCGATGACGCGATCCAGATGTTCTCGATGCCGCCGCCTGCGTCGGGGCGATGCAGCATCATCCACTGCCCGCCGACCTTCCGGGGGAATAGCGTGCCGTCCTTGTTATTCGGCGACAACGCCAGGCACAGGCGCTCGGCGGTGACGAGGTCGGTGCTGCGGGCTATGGCGATCGCAGCACCGACCGATGAGTATGCGGTGTAGGTGATGTACCAGGTTTTTTCCTCGTCGATGTAAACGACGCGCGGATCTTCGCAGCCATATTCTTCGTATCGGTATTCCGGCTCGCCGTGTCGGAGGATCGGCTCGTCGGAAATCTGCCAGTTGCAGACGCCGTCCTTGCTGCGGGCGGTATAGATGTCGGAGCGGCCGCTGCTAAGCTCCGCTCTTATCAGCAGCACAACGTCGCTACCCTGCCGCGTGGCGCCCGGATTCAGCACGGCCCCCGCGCGGAAGGGCATATCGTCGGGCGTTAGGATCGGATTGTGCCGCGACCGCTTGAAAATCGGCTTCATACATTGCCCCGCCTGATGCAGCCGTTCCCCCGGCTGCCTTCACAAACAGAATCGGCATGACAGACCGGCAGGCGCAGCGAATGCTCGCGGCGAAATGTGAACCGACGGCGACCGCTATCGGGCCGCCGCCGGTTGGTGTGCTGCCATCTCTGTGCGTGCTGCCTGCATCGGAAATGGAAGGCGACGGAGAGCCGACGCCGTTGCCCGGCTCATTCTTCTACCGCACGCTGATCTTTTCTATCAGCAGGGCCGAATCCCAGATGGTGTCGCCGACGTCGTCGATGCGAACCATTATCTGGTAGCGGCAACCGCTCCTGAGCATCAGTATGCCGCTGCTTTTCGTTATCCAGCCGGTCGCGCCCGCACCGTTGCCGGCCCGATCCAGCACGGTGTCGGGCAGCCCGTCGATCACCGGGTCGCCCGCAGTGAATATCTGGTTCAGCGATCCGCTGAACGACGACAGCGTCCGCTCGGCGCCGCTGGTTACGTCTTTGATCACAATTGAGAATGAATCGTTATACTCGCTGTTGAGCCAGCGCGGGTATTCGGTGGTCACGAAGTTGTAGCGGATGTTGAACACCGCCTTGCTCGATTTCAGCGGCACGAACGTCTGCACGATGCTGCCGGTGCTGCTGGCTTCGCCCAGGCCGGTGTGCACCAGGCCGAAGCGGCCGTCGATGGATGACGCGGGCGCAACGATCGGCCCGAAACTGTCGAGGCCCGACATCGCGCCGCCGGCGATCCAGTGGTTGAGGGCTGCCGCAGTTGTGAATTCTCCGCCCAGCACCAACTCGCCGAGGTCGCCCGAGCCGGCTATCAGCGAGCCGACGTCAAACAACGGCTCCCAGGGCAGCAGGTGGTTTCGGTCGAATCGCCGCTGGAAGAAATAGCTGCGCCAGGTGGTTGCAAGATCATACTGATCATTGCGCAGCCGGTATGCCTCGGGCGCCGAATTCGCCAGGTCGCGCAGAGTCAGCGGCAGCAAGACCGCGCCGAGAGCGTTCGACAATGGTTTGCTGATGTTCTTGCCGGTGGTTTTGAGCACGCGGTCGGCTATCTGTTTGACGACGGCCCTCGAGAAAATCTCGCTCAGCAGCGTCCCGCCCACCTTGCCGCCGGCCACAATCAGCCGCTCGGCCACAAACTGCCGCTGCAGCGCCTCAAGCTCGGCGTCGGCCAGGTATTGCCGGTCGCTGTTGATCTCCTTGAAGCGAGCCAGGGCCGCGTCGGGATCGTCGAACTTGCCAAGCTCCGCGATCAGGTTTTCGATCTCCAGCTCCGCATTATCAACGCACAGCGCAAGGTCGGCAAGGCTCAGCACCGTGTTCGTTACGGCCAGCGCGGCCACAATCGCCCCGACCGTTATCGGTTCGCCGGCGCGCACCGAAGCCGGATCGTTCATCAGCATCGCCGGCGCTCCCTGCATCGCAGACGGATGCGCGCGGGCATCGCCCGACAGCACCAGCGCGGCTACCGCGTCGGCATTGCCGCCATGCCGGGGTTGATCCGCATCGGCCGCGGCCGCAGCCGAAGACCACTGAGCGGCGAGAATGAGAGCAACGCACGCAACAGCCAGACGTTTCCTGTATTTCATTGCAGAATCTCCGCAAGTTTCAGAAGCTGCACTTGATACCGATGCTTACAAGCGAATCGGGCGCCTGGTCGGTCATGCCGAACACGGCGCTGAACGACAGCGTCTGCCGATCGCTGAGCGACACGTTCAACCCCGTTCCGAAGCGTACCGCCGCGCCGTCGGAACCCTCCACCTCTTCGTCGTCGATTTTCGTACACGACATGATATCGCCCGCCACAAACACCGTCCCACGCACGCGAGGATTGAGATAGATTGTCGTGCCGCCCTGGAAACGGACATCGTTGCCTGGCTCCACCCTGCCGGCGTCGAATCGCTCGTGGGAGGAAAAACGATTGCCTACGTAGCCGAACAGCACCAGCGGATCGATCACCTTCAGATAAGTCAGCCCGGGCGTGAAGGTTGTGAAGCCGCCGCCCAGGCCCACGTCGTGATCGTAAGGATCGTCGCCCGTCGGCAGCACAACGTCCAGCCCGGCCAGCAGCTTCCAGTCTTCGCCGCCCGTCAGGCTGCACGTCAGTTGCGTGAACACGTCGCCCACGCCCGACTTGCTGTCGCTGGTCAAGTCGAAGCCGACCACGCTCTCCTGGTGCGCATAAGCCAGCGGCACCTCCGCATACGCCTCGACGCGGCTGCCGCGGAGGCTCAGCGACGGAACAAGTGCGGTCTCGTGGCGCTCCAGGCCGCCCTCCTCGTCCGTCTCGAACTGCAACCGGCAGCCGATCTCGAAGCGGCCCTCGCTGGTCACATCAACAGGCTTGGGAATATACCACTCCTGCCCGGCAGCGAACTGAGCCGGCGCCGCCGCAACGAGCACAACCAAGGCAACAAACAAGCCGCAATCGCGTTTGAGCATATCACAATCCTTTCATTACGGTTGATCCGCAGCACTCCTGGGATCGTGGGCGTCCCGCCCGCACATGGCACAACACTTTCATTACGGTTGATACACAGCGCTCGTGAGCGTCAGGCTGCCCCTTGCATTGCGCCACAAACACAGCGGAAACTGCAAATCCGAACCACGCACGGCTGCGGATTCGGAACCTGCCACCGGCTCGCGCCTTAGATACACCAGGTCTGATTCGGCATCGTGCCAGACCACAAACGGCTCGCGGCCGACAGCCGCCACCACGCCGCCGCCCGCCTGCCACGCCTCGTCGAACTGCGACAGCGGCACTCGATACGACCCGTAGCCCGGGTCGGAAATTTGCACCCAGCCGTTGCAGATGTCGCGCACCACCACGAAATGCTCGACAGTTCCGTATAGCTTGACGCGAGCCATCACCGGCTTGAGCGCGTCGAGCAGATCACGCCCCGCAGCCCCGCCGGGAGCCTCGAGAGCAACCCCCGCCAAGCCGTGCGCCCGCGCCACTTCAAGCAGCTCGTACACGCTGAGCGTGTCGATCTCTATCTCACCCGAGCTGGTGGCGCGGGCGCGAAGCTCATTTCCAAACACCTCCGTCAGTACCTCAAGCTCCGACGTTTCCTCGCCGACGGCCGACATCAGCGTGGCCAGGCACGCAGCCCCGCACGAAAACTGGTGCGACTGCAGCTCGGTGTTCAGGCCGCGCAACTCTGCAACGCTCAGCGGGCGGCGCATCGCACCGCCCCCGCAGCCTGCCGCCAGCAACGCGGCGCACAGGCCAAGACATAATGCTTTGCTCATAAGGCCTCCTATGTCGGCTGATTCCGGCGCATGCAATGGTATTGCAGGGGCGCGTCCGCACTCCTGCTGTAGCCCGCGAAACAACGAAGAAGCCTCGCGCGGCAATCACATGCCCGGCGTCATAAACGAGACGCCGCCAGGGCAGCAGAAGAATTACCAGGTGAAAACGCCGAAGAACTACCGGGTGAGATTCGCAGAACGAGCCAGGCAGAACATATCTGGGGTGAACAGCAAGGCGAGGATGAAACGCCGAAGGTGCCGACACGCAGGCGCCGCGTTCCCGCTGCGTCTGCTATAGCAAAAATACCACGTAAACGGGAGCTTGTCAAGCCGCCGGGGGCGTTTTTACATTCTTTTACATTTCGGGGCAAGTGCCGGACGCCGAGGTCGTACAGCGCGTTCTGGATGCGGTATGCATCGATCCCACCGACTGGCAGGTCGACTCGCTGCTGTATTCCGTCGGGCGGCACGTGCTGGCCGCAGCGTGGCACGAAGATCAACGCCCCGCCATGCTCGTGTCAAAACACTTCAAGCTCCCGTGGTTCGCCCACGCGGTCGAACTGCTGTACCTGTGCCTGAGCGGCGAGCTGTGCGAGCTGCGGCGGCGGATCGACGGCGACCTCATCGAGTTCTTCGAGCATGCGTATCGTCAACCTGCCATCCGCGCATTCCTGCGGAAACTCGATGGCCTGGACGGCAATACAATCAACGAGATTCCACTCGAGGCGCTCAAGCTATACGGAAGGCTGTCGCGTTCGTTCGGCGATTTCATCGAGCAGAAAGTATTGTGGGGCGATGGCGGCTGGTCAGCCGATCCGCCCGCGCGCTGGGGCGGCATCAGTCTCTATAAGCTGATCTTCGCCAACCTCAACCGCCTGCACCACGTGGCCGACCGTCTGCGGTCCGATACTTCGCTCGCCCGCGCACGCCTGGCCCTGGAGAAGGACGCGCACGACGTGATCGACTGCATTGTTGGATGAAGGAGGCTGAGCTGGATGGGCTGTTCCTGTTCCTGCGGGAGTTGATGGGGCCGGCCTCCTGCTAATTCCTTGTCTTGTCCAATGCTTCCATCCGGCCGATTGCCTCGTCTATACATTCTCGCAGTTCTTCCTTCGCCTTCAGGTGATCAAGTGTTTCCTTCAGCTTGTCCGTAAGGGGCATGCCAAGAGACTTGATGAACCTGCTGGGGTCATCCGCCGTCAGCAGATACCAGATCACCAGTTCGTGAGCTCCTTGCGCTCTATGCGATTCGAAAGCGGCCCCTGCGCAACGGACGACTGTCAGCCGATCTTGCTCACGGATGGATTCACACTGGTCGACCAGAAGCTTGAAGGATTCGATCTCCGATGAGATTCCTGACAATTGCATTGCGGCAACGCCTCTTACCTGCCAGGGGCATTCAGCGTCTACGATGATCCTGAATAGGAATTCTGCCGCATCGCCGCCGTTTGCAGCGGTATACAGTTTCATGCCGCGGTATGCGTACGCCAACTCATCCTCGGCTCGGCTTTGCGCCAGTTCAAAACCAAACGCACCCAGCAGACGCACCCATTCCGGCGTTCCGTCAGCAAACTCCCCGCCCCGTCGCATGCTCCCTATTCTTTCTGCTAGCTGCTCAGCCATTCTAGTGAAGCCACGGAAGTCATGCTCCGCTAATCCCCTGAAGCAATCCGGAAGCAACCTCGCCGCCACTGGGCTGTCTGTCATGAGGCGCATCAACTCCTGCTTGTATGCACCCCATTCACCAGGTGAAGAGAAAGAGTTTACAATGTGCGCCCTGAATGATTCAGAGAAGACCGGAGACTGCTTTACAATAGCTGATAGTGCCCTATGGCGAATGGAAGGGGGTAGTTCCCCGCTGAGGACGTGTTTCTTCAGCTCATTCAGCGCCGCCGCCTTTTCCTCTGCATCTTCTGAAGCAGCAATTCCAGTCAGAGCTATGACCTTGTCAAAGACATGCCCGGACTGAAATATCTTGCCGCGTGCCGCATCGATCGCCGCCATCAAAGCGGCATCCGCACGCATCTGTTCTGAGTGACGCTCGCTGTGCGAATGTGTGATAAGCGATGCAAGTATATGCGCAGCCTTCGGACCGTGCACTTCGTGGTTTGCATATTCTAGCGCTCGGATGCACGCAATCGACAGAAAAGGGGAGAATTCTTCGAACACCTTCGTGTTATTATGAGAATGCTGAATCGGACGACCCAGTATGCCACGCTCTGAGGCAATAGATGCAATCAATCGCAGATCGGCATCGATCCTTTCAGGTGAAGCGTTGGCGCTGAAGCAGATCGACAACGCCAGCCTGATCAATTCAAGGGCAGCAGGCTGATGCGTCGCACTATATGGGCCAAGAATGATCATTGTAGAAT
>Ga0307378_10003707_pt1 | contig 22205 bp, 12 predicted proteins | sample UN1MG_FD_202238 | JGI IMG/M metagenome (GOLD analysis project Ga0307378, IMG submission 202238) | Soil microbial communities from Risofladan, Vaasa, Finland - UN-1 | ecosystem: Environmental > Terrestrial > Soil > Coastal area > Acid sulfate soil | place: Finland: Risofladan, Vaasa | collected...
AAGGCCCTCGACCGCGGCACCGGCGCCCGCGCACTCCGCAGCCTCTTCGAGGACATCATGCTCGACCTCATGTTCGAGCTGCCCAGCCGCCCCGACGTCAAGGAACTCGTGATCACCCCCGAGATCGTCCGCCACCAGTTCGAGCGTCTGGCCGACACCCGCACCCAGCGCGAGCCCGTCCCCGCCGACGCCGACCGCAAGGACGCCTCCGAGCACCCCCCCCGCCCCAAACCCGCCCAGCGCGAAACTGCCTGAGCCGCCCTCCACGTGGACTGCCGCGAGATCCCCCTCCGCCCCGACGCCGACCAGCCCGTGATCAAGATCAGGTAGACTGCGGCATCGCCGACACCGACGCAGCAGCTTGTCATTGCGAGCCTGTCGAGCAACCTTTCAAGGGCGTGATGCGTCGTCGTCGGCGCGCGTTTCCACGTCGGCGGCAAGCCCCCGAAAGGTGCTTCGACAAGCTCAGCATGACATCGCCGAAACCGGTGGCCGCTCGGCGAGCCCACTGCTTGACAGGGCGCGGGTCACCGGCGACTACCGTGCTGAGGAGGGGTGGCGGTACTGCTGCCTCACAGGGTACATGAGCCCGTGGACCTCAATCTACATAGTTTCTGTTGCGGAAAGCTACCCTTGGCGAAGGCCACGTTCGGAGTGCGGGCTTTAGCCCGTATCTTCGCGGTCGAATCGCCAATCCAAGATACGGCCTGAAGGCCGCACTCCGAACCGGGACTCTCCGCAACAGAAACTACATAGCAGTCCTGGACGAGCGGGACCTGATAAACGAGATGTGCAGTTCGATGGGCCGACCACCGCTCTTCCGCGAGTCCTTCCGGTGGGAACGGAGGGTGGCCGGTCGCCGCCCACTTGACACGGCGCGGGGTCGGGGCTAGGATCGGGGCATCACAAGTCTCGCTCGGCTCTCGGCCTCGGGAATCTTGGGGAGGGCGGAACCGGGCGGGCCGCCGAGCGTCTAAAGACCAGAGGAAGGTGTGACTAGATCATGTCCCGGCCCCGGGTGAGCAAAGGAGAGAACTGACCATGTCGCCTACTCGAAGACTGGTGGTCAAGGCGTCGGGGCTGCTTCTGGCAATGGGCGTCGTGCTCGTGGCGTTCGGCCAGAAGCTGGCGACCGAGGATGAGCTTTACTCCAATGGAGTCAAGAACTTCCGCGAGAAGTCGTTCAAGCCGGCCTCCGAGGCGTTCGAGGAGCTGCTGAAGCGCTTCCCGAAGTCGGCGCGGGCACGCGAGGCGCAGTTCCTGCTCGCCGAGTCGTTCCGCATCGCCCGCCAGTTCGGGCGGGAATCCACGTATCCGAAAGCCGATCAGGCATACCAGGTGCTGACGGAGGGGAAGACGGAGGATCTCTGGAAGTCCCGCGCACAGGCCGGGCTGGCCCGCCTGCACATGAGCTGGAATTACTGGGGCAACAGGGAGAAGGTGAACTCGCTGCTCGACGCCTCGCTGACGGGCTACGAGAAGCAGGTGAAGAAGGATTCGCCTGTCGCCCTAAAGCGCGAGCTGGCCGAGGCTTATATTGACCGCATCCAGGCGGGCATGAACGAGATGGGCTACATGTCGCCCGACCAGGTGAAGGAGATGTTGAAGCAGCGGGACGAGGCCCAGAAGGCAGCCGAGCCGGCCGCCAAGGCGGCCCCCGCTCCCGCGGCGCAGCCCGTGGCAGCCCCGGCCGTGATGCAGCGTCGCGGCATGAGGGCGCCCATGCCCCCGCGGCCCGCCCCGCCCGTGGACCAGGACGAGGCGTTCAAGAAGCGCGTGGACTGGTATGCCCGGGTGGACGAGATGGTCGCGAAGATTGACGCTCTCGGAGCGGGGAAGGATCTTGAGGCGAAGGCCCGCTGGACCGTTGCCCAGCGGGGCAACACGGATGAGTATCTCCAGCAAATCGTTGACAAGTATGCAGATACGGAGTTGTGGGACGACGCGGTGTTCAACCTGGCGCAGCGGCGCGAAGGGCAGGGGAAGTTCATCGAGGCCCTCGCCATCTACAAGAAGCTCACCGACCGCTACAACGAGCAGCAGAGCCGCTTCGTGAAGAACGCCAGGCAGCGCGCGGACAATATTCGCAAGCCGCAGCTCAACGTGAACTCCCAATATGCCTGCCTGCCTGGCGTGAAGCCGACGCTGAACTACTCGTGGCGGAACCGGGACAAGGCGACGTTCCGCATCTTCCGCACCGAGCCGTTCGGCCAGCCCCACCACACCAACCTCCAGGAAATGGCCAGGGCCGGCAAGGGCCAGGAGTTGAAGACGTGGGACGTGCCGCTCGAGAACAAGAAGGAGCACGAATACCATAACTCCCAGATGGAGTTGGACTTGACTGAGGAGGGCGCCTACCTGGTGACGGCCGATGCGGGCGGCGTCCACAACGACACCCTGGTGCTCATCACCAAGCTGGTGATCGTGACCAAGGGCGCGAGCGACAAGACCATCGCGTTCGTGGCCGACGCCCTTTCGGGCGAGCCCGTCGCCACGGCCGACGTGCAGGTGGCCTGGTGCTGGTGGGAGAACAACGGCCAGCGTTGGGCCGACGCCAAGGGCGCGACGAACGACGGCGGGTTCTTCACCCACCCGGTAAACGATCAGCGGCACCACCAGTACTTCCTCCTGGCCCGCAAGGGCACGTCGTACGCCTTCACCCAGGCCAATCGCGGCTGGTGGAGCCCGATGCGGCCTGGCCTCTGGTTCTACGGCTACACCGACCGGCCCGCCTACCGGCCCGAGGAGGAGGTGCACTTCAAGTTCATCGCCCGCAACTACGACGGCAACGACTTCCAGAACCTCGCGGAGCAGGTCTACCGCGTAACCATCAACGACCCGCAGGGCGGCAAGCTCTACGAGAAGGACCTCACGACCGGCGACCACGGCACGCTCACCGACTCGGTCAAGCTGGCCAAGGAGCCAAAGCTAGGCCAGTACAACATTTACATTCGCAAGCCCGACAACAAGGGCGGCGGCGGGAACACCCACTTCCGCGTCGAAGAGTACAAGCTGCCCGAGTACAAGGTCGAAATCTCGACGAGCAAGGACAGCTATCGCGTCGGCGAGAAGCTCGAGCTCAAGGTGGCCGCCAACTACTACTTCGGCGGCCCAGTGCAGGAGGCCGAGGTCGAGGTCGTCGTCAAGCAGAACCAGTACTGGCACTATTACACCCCCTACCGCAAGTATGCCTGGTATTACGACGACTTCGAGGGAGGGCGCCGAGGTCGCATGTGGCACCGCGGCGGCGGCACCGTCGTGAAGACCGAGAAGCTCATGACCGATGCCCACGGCGTCGCAACCGTCACCATTGACACCCCCCCGCTCCCCGAGCAGGAGGACCAGCGGCGCGACTACACGTACAGCGTCGAGGCCCGCGTGGTGGACAAGAGCCGGCGCGAGATCACAGGCTCCAGGAACATCAAGGTAACTGTAAAGCCCTTCTACGTTTACGTCACCCCCAAGAACCACGTCTACCTCCCCGGTGACCGCATCGAGGTGGACGTGGCGGCCCGCAACGCCAACGACGCGCCGGTGAAGACGCAGGGCATGTTCCGCGTCTTCCTGGCCACCTACAACGAGGAGAAGGAGAAGGCGCTCCGCAAGGAGGGCAAGCCCTTCGACACGAAGGACATCTACAACCTCAAGGAGCTCCAGGCCGAGAAGCTTGCCACAAAGGACGACGGGACGGCCACTTACGCCTTCACGCCCGACCAGCCCGGCTACCTGCTCCTCGAGATGACCGCCCTCACCGAGAAGGAGGAGAAGATCATCGGCAGTGGCTGGGCCTGGGTCGCCTCCAAGAAGGAGAAGTACCTCGGCGTCCGCCTCAGCGGCGTCCAGGTCATCCCCGACAAGCAGACCTACAAGAAGGGCGAGACTGCCCAGGTGCTCCTCGTCTCGCAATTCCCCGAGGCCCACATCTGGCTAGGTATCGAGGGCGACAGGATTTACGACGACCAACTGGTCGTCGTGCGCGAGCGCTCCAAGCTCATCACCATCCCCATCAAGGACGAGTATTCGCCCAACGTCTTCATCACGGCCAACATGGTGAAGGAGGCGATGCTCTGGCGGCATCAGGCCCAAGTGATTGTCCCGCCTGAAGATAAGTTCATTGACGTGAAGATCACCACGGCCAAGAAGACCTATCTGCCCGGCGAGAGCGCCCGCTTCGAGATCGCCGCCACCGACCACAAGGGCAAACCAGTCCAGTGCGAGCTATCTCTTGGGATAGTGGACAGTTCGGTCTACTACATCCAAAGCGAGTACGCCCCGGACATCCGCCAGTTCTTCTACGGCCGCAAGCGGGGCCTGGCGATCAACACCAACTCGAGCTTCTCCTCGCTCCGCCACAAGCGCTTCGGCGAGGAGGCCGAGGAGACCCCGCAAACGCGGCAACTCCAGGAGCAAGCCGGCCAGCGCCTCCGCGGCGGCTTGGGCGGCGACGAGGGCGGCGGCAACTTCGGCCGCCAGATGGAGTACTCCCGCCGCGCGGCGCCTGCCATGGCCAAGGCCGCCGCCGAGCCTCAGATGGCCAACGGCATTGCGATGGACAGGGCCGAGAAGGGTGAGGCGAAGGGCGGCGGCCCAGGCGGCTCGCCCGAGGAACTCGCCGAGGCCGTGATGCGGGAAGACTTCAGGGCAACCGCCTACTGGCAGCCCGCCGTCACCACCGACCCCGATGGCAGGGCCATCGTCCAGGTGAAGTTCCCCGACAGCCTGACCGATTGGACGGCTACCGCAAGAGCCGTGGACAAGAGGAGTTGTGTCGGAACCGTCACCTTCAACACCCAGACCAAGAAGAACATCATCGTCCGCCTCCAGTGCCCCCGATTCTTCCAGGAGAAGGACACGGTGACCCTCTCAGCCATCGTCCACAACTACCTGGAAGTCGAGAAGGACGTGAAGGTTACGCTTAAGCAGAGCGGCCTTCAGGTGTCTCAGGCCCCCGTCGTCACCGTCAAGGTGCCGGCCGGCGGCGAGCAGCGGGTGGACTGGGTGGCCCAGGTCGCCCAGCCCGGCGAGGCGAAGATACAAGTCATGGCCCAGACGGATGTTGAATCCGACGCGATGGGCAAGACCTTCGCCGTCCTCCCCCACGGCGTCGAGAAATTCCTCGCCAAGAGCGGCAGCGTCGGCGAACCCGTCGCCGCCGCGGAGCCCGGCGCCACGAAGAGCCCGTCCCTCAAGAGCGAGGTCACCGAAACCCTCGTCCTCCCGGCCCAACGCAATAACCTGGCAACAGTGATGAACATTGACCTCAGCCCGTCCATCGCCTCCACGATGCTCGGCGCACTCGACTACCTGGCGCAGTACCCGTATGGCTGCGTCGAGCAAACGATGTCGCGCTTCATCCCCGCCGTAGTCACCGCCAAGACCCTCCGCGACCTCGGCGTGCGTAACGAGGCCCTCGAGGCCAAGCTGCCCGACATGATAAACAAAGGCCTCGACAGGATTTACAGCTTCCAGCGCGGCGATGGCGGCTGGGGCTGGTGGGGCGGCGCTCCACAGTGTGATCCGTGGATGACTGCCTATGCGACATACGGGCTGACCCTTGCCAAGCAGGCCGGCGTCAAGGTGGACGACGGTCGCCTCCAGCGCGGCATCAGCGCCCTCCGCGCCAACCTCGTGCAGCTCGAAAACTCCGACGATTCGATGGCCTACGCGCTCTATGTCCTTTCGCACCACAAGGTTGCGGAGCCGAAGTGGCTCGACCGCGTCTGGGGCCGCCGCGAAAAGCTCAACGCCTACACCCGCGCCCTCACCGCCCTCGCCTGCCACAACCTCGGCGACCACGAGCGCGCCCGCATCCTGCTTCGTAACCTCGAAGACCGCCTCGAAGAGGACAAGGAGAACAAGACCGCCCACTGGGGCAAGACCGCCGGCTACTGGCGCTGGAGCGACGACGCCGTCGAGGCAACCTCTTACTCCCTCAAGGCTTACCTCGCCATCGAGCCCAACAACCGCCTCGTCAAGCCCACCATGAAATGGCTCGTCTACAACCGCAAGGGCAACCGCTGGAAGTCCACCCGCGACACCGCCAAGGCCATCTACGCCCTCACCGACTACATCCAGCACTCCCGCGAGCTCGACCCCAACTACAAGGTCACCGTCTTCGTCAACGACAAGCCCGTCAAGGAGCTCGTCGTCAACAAGGACAACGCGCTGACGCTCGACGGCCGCATCACCCTCGGCGACGCCGACCTCAAGAGCGGCGAAAACAAGATCCGCATCGTAAAGGAAGGCGCCGGCAACCTTTACTACACCACCGGCATGTACTTCTACACCAAGGAAGACCGCATCACCGGCGCCGGCCACGAGCTCTTCGTCAACCGCACCATGCAGAAAATCGAACTCGACAAGGAGAACAAGGAGAAGCGGACCCCCCTCGACTACGGCGCGAAGCTCAACAGCGGCGACCGCATCGAGGTCACACTCGAAATCGAGGCCAAGAACGACTACGAATACCTCGTCTTTGAGGACCCCAAGCCCAGCGGCTGCGAAGCCGTAGAGATAAGGAGCGGCTGGACTTCTGGCGGCGGCCTGGGCTCCTACATGGAGGTCCGCGACGTCAAGACCGCCTTCTTCGTCAGCCACATCCAGCAGGGCAAGCACAAAATCGTCTACCTCCTGCGCGCCGAAGTCCCTGGCACCTTCAACGCCCTGCCCACCAAGGGCTACGCGATGTATGTGCCTGACATTCGGGGACTTAGCGACGAAATGCGCCTCCTCATCGGCGAGCGCCCGGCCCCCCAGGTCGGAATGCTCAGGTAGGGCGTGCATACTTGCACGCGGTTCTCGTTCGTAGTCCCGCCTTCAGGCGGTCCTCTCTGCCCACCCCGGGCGGGCGGCTTCTTCAGCCGCCCGCCCGCTTTCTTCTCCCCGCCTGCCTCTCCCAGCTTGCAGCTTGTGGCTTGCAGCTTGTGGCTTGCGTCTTGCGGCTCAGAGGTACCCTTTCTGCCACCTGGAGGGTTCATTTTTCGGGCTCATCCGACTCAGGCGATCATCTGCCTGGCCTTCGCCCCCCACCCCCAAGTGCTCACCTATGCGCAACCGGCGGCGAGCGCCTGGGGGGAGGCGTCAAGGTCCTCAAGATCCCCAAGCGCGCGCAATAGGGTCTGGGGATCTTGAAGTCAGGGCCGGCACGCTCCTCACCAGACCATAACGTCAGTGGCCACAGTCACATGTAGCGCCGATTCCGCCTTCTCAGGCCCGCTTCCCAGCCCCGTCAAGATCCCCACCTCGTCGCGCGGCATCCTCGCGCGTGCCGCCCTGCGGCGCCAGGCGCTCACTCGTGCGCGATACGGGCTGAGCGCCTGGGGGTTTGGTCCGGAGGACAGCTTGAGGCGGATGAGCCATTTTTCGCCATCCCGAGCGCCCTCAGGGGCTTCGCCCCCGCGCCCCCAGGATTTACCGCCTTCGGGCCACGGCACCGAACGCTCCAGACACCTGCTGAGCGTGCTCTCCTGGCGCTCCCTGTGCCGGTGGCCCCAAAGCGATGAATCCCAGGAGGGCTCGGGGGGACTGGTCCCCCCGGCTCGCGCACTGGCGCGACGCCGGCAGGAGGGACCGGTGCCCCCCCGTTCGCACCGGCGCCGTCCCCATTGTGTCCCGCGTCGAGGCGCGCAGTGCAATGCGTCAGCCTGTCCGAGTGCGGCGGCTCGACGCCGCTGTGGATGCGCAACAGGCGGCGTGAGAGATGGTGGTGGCTCTCGTGCTTGACATACCGTCCCACGATCGTGATGATGGCGCAGAGCCGGATGTGTCTTCACCATGCAGAGGAGGTGAGCAATGGGTCCCCGCCGCTCCCGTGCCTACGAGCCGCTACAGCCCGAGATCAAGGAGTTCACCCTATCCGAGATAGACCGTGGCATCGCCAAGCTGAAGCGCCGCATCCAGGATGTGAGCGCACTCGATCCCACCAGGGTTGCGTATAACGACGCCGTTGTGCAGACGGTTGAGTCCAACATGCGCCTGTCGATCCAGGAAGTCTTCGGCCCCAGGTCGCCTGAGTCCTTCGAGCACGGGTGCCACCGCATATACCGTGATGCTGTTGGCCATGTTCCGTTCCAGCCAGGACCCGAGTACTTCCAGCGGAACTTCGCTGCCGGCATTCCGCAGACGCTCACAATGCTGCAGGGCTTGATCGCGCGGTTGGAGGAGAAGAGGGGTGACGAGCTCCCAGACGATCGCGCCAGCAGTGCCGGGCGGGCCGCCCCAAGCGGCGGCCGTCGAGTCTTCGTGGTGCATGGGCAAGACGGCGAACTCAGAGAGGCCACCGCTCGCTTCCTGGAGAAGCTTGAACTCGCGGCTGTTGTTCTCCGCGAGCAGCCTCAGCAGGGACGGACGCTGATAGAGAAGATAGAGGCCAATGCGGATGTTACGTATGCCGTGGTCCTCCTCACTCCGGACGACCTCGGCCATCGCACCGGGGAGCCCGGCGAAGCCCAAGTCCGGGCAAGGCAGAATGTGATCTTCGAGCTTGGGTACTTCGTGGGCCGCATAGGGCGCGGTCGTGTATGCCTCCTTTACAAGAGCGGTGTTGAGATGCCGTCGGACCTCCATGGTGTGGGATACGTTGACCTGGATGACCCGACGGGCTGGCGACTGCTTCTCGCAAGAGAGTTGAAGGCCGCAGGTATCGAGGTGGACCTGGACAAAGCTGTCTGAGCTGCGATCAGGTGCCATGTCCGTCCGACGACTCTTGCCATGAGAGAGTTCCACGCAGTCAAGCGGGAGCACTCGATGGATCTCAGTCGCCGCATCGCCTTGATGTTCGATCTCGACGGGGCGGGGAAGCAGGTGCGCGAGATCGCACTGGGCGTGCAACGCTTTTCCGGAGCCAGCGGGAGCTGGCCAGGCTCGGCGGGATGGTGGTCTGCGGCTAGTTCTTCATCCCCGTGGTCGAGATGCCCTGGATGAAGGTGCGCTGGGTGAAGAAGAAGAGGAGGACGATGGGGAGAATCATGAGGGTGGAGGCGGCCATGAGGAAATGCCACTCGGAGCCGCCGTGCTGACTCTGGTAGAACTGGAGGCCGAGCGAGAGGGTATACGTCTCCTGCCTGGTGAGGAAGATCAGCGGCCCCATGAAGTCGTTCCACGCCCACATGAAGTGGAAGAGGGCGACGACGGCGAGGGCGGGCTTCGAGAGGGGCAGGATGATGCGCCAGAAGATGCCGAACTCGCTGCAGCCGTCAATCCGCGCCGCCTCCGAGATGTCCTGCGGAATCGTGCGGAAGAACTGGCGGAGCAGGAAGATGTTGAACGCGCTGCCGAAGAAGGCGGGGACCCAGAGGGGCTTGAGGGTGCCAATCCAACCGAGGGCGCGGAAGACGCCGTAGAGCGGCACCATCGTGACGGCGAACGGCACCATCATGGTCGAGAGGGCGATGACGAAGACGGTGTCGCGGCCCGGCCACGAGATGCGGGCGAAGCCGTAGGCGGCCAGGGCGCTCGACAGCGTGGTGCCGATGACGCCCAGGATGGCCACGGTGAGGGTGTTCCGCAGGTAGACGAGGAACATCGGCACCTTGTATTTCCAGAAGAGGAACTTGCCCTCGTAGTAGCCGGTGTAGCGGATGGCGCCCTTGTAGTTCCACAGGGCAGGCTCGATCTTCTCCTGGACCTGGTCGGGGGCCGCGCAGTCCCAGCGGGCGGCGGGGCCGGGGTCCTGGGGCAGGCGCTCGATTTTTTCCCGCACGAGCCACCAGCCCTTCGGCACCTGCTTCTCGACGGTGGCGGGGACGCGAACGACCTCCGTGCGGTCGGCGACGCGGACCTCGATTTCCGCCTTGCCGTCGGCGTACTTCGCGGCGGGCAGAAGGACCCGGGACGGGGACGTCCCGCCCACAGTGTAGCGGACGATGAGCGACGGCTCGCCAATCTCGCGTTCCTTGACCACCTTGAGGCGCTGGCCCTCGACGGGGGCGTAGTAGGCGCGGGGCAGCCAGTCGGGCGGCATCTTCATGATCTGCTCGACCGGCTTGAGCGAGGTCGTGACGAGCCAGATGAAGGGGAAGATGAAGAGGCACGAGCCCACGATGAGGAGGGTGTGGATGCCGATGCGCTTGGGGACTGTCAGCTTCATCGTTCGTAGTGCACGTGCCGCGCCGAGGCCTTGGTGGCGAGCAGCGTGAGCCCCAGGATGATGAGGAAGAGAATCCAGGCCATTGCGCAGGCGTAGCCCATGCGCAGGTCCTCGAACGCCAGGTTGTAGAGGTAGAAGGTGTAGAAGTGGGTCGCCCGCTCGGGGCCGCCGTTGGTCATGATGTAGGGCGCCGCGAAGATCTGGAAGGTGCCGATGATGCCCATGATCAGATTGAAGTAGATGCTGGGGGAGAGCATGGGCAGGGTGATGTGGACGGTTTTCTGCCACCAGCTCGCGCCGTCAATCTCGGCGGATTCGTAGAGGTGGACCGGGATGTCCTGGAGCCCGGCGAGGTAGATGACCATGGCGTGTCCGATGCCCCAGAGGCCCATGAGGATGAGGGCGGGCATGGCCCAGTGCTTGTTCTCGAGCCAGGCGGGCAGGCTCTTGGCCGGGATGCCCAGGAGCGACAGCGAGTAGTTGAGCACGCCGTAGCGGCCGTTGAGGATCCACAGCCACAGGATGGCCATCGCGACGACGGGCACGATGGAGGGGAGGAAGAAGATCGTGCGATAGACGGTCATCCCCCGCACCTTCGTGTTGAGCAGCAGCGCGACGCTGATGGCGAGCATCATCCCGACAGGGAGGGCGATGACGGCGTAGTAGGCAGTGTTGCCCAGCGAGGTCCAGAACACGTCGTCGTGGGCAAGCTCGGTGTAGTTCTCCGCGCCGAGCCACACGGGGCGCTCGAGGACCGAGTAGTCGCAGAAGCTGAAGTAGAGCGACGACACGACGGGATAGAGCATGAAGACGCAAAAGCCGACGATCCATGGGGAGATAAAGAGGAGGCCGTTGCGCAGGTTGCGTCGTTCGCTCGGGGTCATGGCGAGTATCATACGGGGTGCGCCCGCGGGGTTCAAGCGCGAATCGCCTGGAAGCCTCCGTGCAAGCAGCTCGGTGTCCCCTTCGTCCTCGGGCCCGCTGGCCTGCGGAGAGAAAGAACTTGACAGGGGGGCTGGGGTATGCTAAAATCCCGACTGACTTAGTCGAGATGGAGAAGGCAGTGTTCATCTCTCAGAAGTGCCAGTACGCCATTCGAGCCACATTCGAGCTGGCGAAACGCGTCGGCCAGGGGCCGGTGCGGATCGCCGACATCGCGGAGGCGCAGGCGATCCCGGCCCGCTTCCTCGAGGTGATCCTCAACCAGCTCAAGCAGGGAGGCTTCGTGATGTCCCAGCGGGGGAGCAAGGGCGGGTACGTCCTCGTCCGATCCCCCGCGGAACTGGCGGTCGGGGACATCCTTCGCTTCATCGAAGGCCCCCTGGGCCCCGTGGTGTGCGCGATGGGCAGCAGCCGAACCGAATGCCCCCTGTACGGCGGCTGCGTGTTCCTCCCCATGTGGGAGCGTGTGCGCTCAGCCGTCTCCGGCGTCTACGACCAGACGACGTTCCAGAATCTGGTCGAGATGGAGGCCCGGCGGGCCGAGGAGGTTGTGCCAAGCTATGCAATCTAAGTGCTTGTCTCACTGTGAGTTGTGTTCGCGGGCCGCGGGCGGTGGGTCTTCTTTGGGCCACGATTCCGACTTAAGCGGTCGAGATACTCGATAATTCCGTGGTCGCCGTCACAAGCTCTGTGACGTATCCGGCGCCTGGGAGCGACCACTTGTTGCCCAAGACCAGGCCCCGCACGTTCCGAGGTGTCCATGGCTTCCACCAACTACGGCGTCTGCGAGAAGTGCCGCAAACGCATCCCCATCACCCACGCGGTCCGCGACGGGAAGGTCTACGTGGCCAAGAGCTGCCCCGACTGCGGCCCCACCGAGGCCCTCGTCAGCTCCGACGCGGCAACCTGGCAGCGCAAGCGCGACATCTGGGAGTACAGCGAGAACGGCGCCATCGCCTGCCACCTCCACTGCGAGCGCTGCCGCCGCGAGCACAAGCCCAAGATGGTCTTCCTCGACGTGACGAACCGCTGCAACATGAACTGCCCGATCTGCATCGCCAACATCCCGGGCATGGGCTTCGAGTTCCACCCCCCGATGGCCTACTTCGAGCACGTGGCTGCCGGCCTGGCCGCGATGGACCCCAAGCCCACCGTGCAACTCTTCGGCGGCGAGCCGACCGTGCGTGACGACCTGTTCGACATCATCGCCCTCCTCCAGCGCCACGGCCTGCGCGTGCGCATCGTCACCAACGGCCTCCGGCTCGCCGACGAAGAGTACTGCAAGAAGGTCTGCGCCCTCAAGATCCCCGTGCTCATCGCCTTCGACGGCCGCGACCCCGAAATCTACACCCGCCTCCGCAAGAGCCCCGACGCCTATGCCAAGAAGCTCAAGGCCCTCGAAAACCTCAAGAAGCACAGCCGCCGCAAAAACATCATCATGTGCTGCGTCGCACGCCACGTGAACGACAAGCACCTGGGCGACCTCATCGCCTTCTGCCACGAGAACCGCGACATCATTTCCGCCCTCCACCTCATCCCCCTCACCGAAACCTGGGAAGAGGGGGAGTTCGAGACCGACGTCACGACCACCATCGAAGACGTCGAGCAGATCGTCGCCGAGGCCCTTCCCGGCGAGAAGGTGGAATTCATGTCCGCCGGCATCGGCACCTACCTGAAGACGGCCATGAGCTTCTTCGGCTCGCCCCGCCTCACCTTCGGCGGCGCCCACCCGAACTGCGAGTCCATGACGATGCTGCTCTCCGACGGCGAGCGCTTCCGCCCCCTCGGCCACTACCTCAAGCGGCCCGTGGACGACGTGGCGCGCGACATCGTCGTGATCGGCCGGCAACTGGAGAAGAAGCTCGCGCGGCTCGACCCCGCGCGCTGGAGCCAACGCTGGCACGGCCGCCTCATCGTCATCCGGGCGCTCCTGGGGCCGGCCCTCAAGACGATCAACCTCCACCGAGTCCTGCGCGGCAGCCCCCTGCTGCGCCTCCTGCGCATCTTCGGGGGGCTGCTCCTTGGGCGGCGGCTCAAGGACCAGCTCCGCCGCCACTCGGCCATTGACGCCGTGCTCCACATGCTCGTCCTCCCCTTCGAGGAATACCACTCGATCGAGGGCGCGCGGTTGGACAACTGCCCGTCGGGCTTCGTCTACGAGGACCCCGACACGGGCGAGGTGAAGACCATTCCCGTGTGCGCCTGGTCGCTCTATCGCACCGGCATCCAGCGCCGCATCGCCGACAAATACGCGGGCGCGCCCGCCTGAAGGAGTGTTCTCCCTTGAACCGAAGCACCTGCAACACCTGCAAGAAACTCGTCCCCGCCTCGGCGGTCGAGCGCGAGGGGAAGATCTACCTCGTCAAGAACTGCCGCGCCTGCGGCACGTCCGAGACCCTCATCTCGGGCAACGCCCGCCTGAAGGAGTTCTCCCCTTGAACCGAAGCACCTGCAATACCTGCAAGAAGCTCGTCCCCGCCTCGGCGGTCGAGCGCGAGGGGAAGATCTACCTCGTCAAAAACTGCCGCGCCTGCGGCGCGTCCGAGACCCTCATCTCGGGCAACGCCCGCCGCTACCAGGCCAAGCGCACGCTCGACCCCGGCTTCGCCTACCAGGGCTGCGGCCTCAACTGCCTCGGCTGCCGCCACAAGACGCCCAACATCGTGTTCGTGGACATCACGAACCGCTGCAACCTGAACTGCCCGATCTGCATCAACAACACGCCGAGCATGGGCTTCCTGTTCGAGCCGCCCCTCGAATACTTCGACAAGATCTTCAAGCACTATGCGGCGATGAACCCGCCCCCCTCGATCCAGCTCTTCGGCGGCGAGCCCACCGTGCGCGACGACCTCTTCGACATCATCCGCATGGCCCGCTCCTACGGCCTGGCCACCCGCGTGGTCACCAACGGCATCAAGCTGGCCGACCTCGCCTACTGCCGCCGCCTCATCGAGACCAAGGCCACCATCCTCCTCGCCTACGACGGCGCGAACCCCGACACCTACCGCATCCTCCGCAACAGCGAGAAATCCCTGGAGCTCAAGCAGACCGCCATCGAGAACATCCGCCGCATCGGCGGGGCCAAAGTCACCCTCATGTGCCTCGCCGCCAAGGGCTTCAACGACACCGAGCTGCCCGGCCTCTTCGAGTTCTGCCACGACCGCCGCGACGTCATCCGCGCCATCTACTTCATGCCCCTCGCCCACACCTGGAACCGCGAGCGCTTCGCGCTGGAGCCCGACCGCATCACGGGCGAGGACATCGAGCAGATCGTGGCCGACGCCTTCCCCGACGACCCCGTGGCCTTCCTGCCCGCCATGTTCCTCGGCGAGGTGCCCACGCTCGTCAAGTACCTCAACATCAAGCCGCTTCCCTTCGCCGGCGCCCACCCGAACTGCGAGAGCATGTACATGCTGGTTTCCGACGGCGAGCGCTATCGCCCGCTCGGCCACTTCCTGAAAAGCCCGGTCGAGGAGTTCGCCCGCGCCCTCACAAAGGTCGAGGAGCGCCTCGCCCGCCGCGACCTGCGCATCGGCCTTGTCCGAGCCAAGGGCGGGAAGCCCACGTTCCGCCAGCGGCTCCTCAAGCTCCGCACCATCCTCGCCGTCAGCCGCGTCATGTTCCGCCACGGCCGCCTCAGCCGCGTGCTGAAGGGGAGGGCGCTGGGCAAGCTCGCCCACGCCCTGGCACTCCCCTTCGCCCTCGCCTTCGGGCGCAAGAGCCAGAACGCACTCGAACGCCACACCAACGTCCAGGGCGTCCTCCAGATCATCGTCCTGCCCTTCGAGGACCGCTACAGCCTGGAGACCGAGCGCCTCGAGCGCTGCCCCAGCGGCTTCGCCTTCTGGGACCCCCGCGACGGCGAGGTCAAGCACGTGCCCGTGTGCGCCTGGGGCATCCACAAGACCGAGGTGATGAAGGCAATTTGCGACCACTACGCCGCCGCCGCTTGCCGCAAAGAGCCGCAGGTGGTATCATCTTTGGCCTAGGAGCCAGGGAATCAGAAGGGGATGAATGGAGGAATGGATGATTGGATGATTGCCTGACACCCATCCACTCATCCACCCATCCATTCATCCCCCTCGTGAGCACACACACAGGGGACTTCGCTCCGTGAACCGATCGCTGTGCAACAAGTGCAAGGGCCTCGTGCCCACCAGCCGCGCCGAACGCGACGGCAAGGTCTATCTCGTCAAGGACTGCCCGAAGTGCGGCACGACCGAGACCCTCGTCTCCTCCGACGCCGCCCGCCACATGGGCAAGCGGAAGCTCGACCAGGGCCTCGACGTGAAGCCCTGCGCCGCCCTCCACTGCGACAAGTGCGGCCACCACCGCAAGCCCCGCTACGCCTTCGTGGACGTGACGAACCGCTGTAACCTCAACTGCCCCATGTGCGCCGACAGCGTGCCGGGCCAGGGCTTCGTCTTCGACCCGCCCATCGAGCACTTCACGCGCATCTTCGACCACCTGGCCACCTTCGACCCCCTGCCCACCGTGGCCCTCTTCGGCGGCGAGCCGACCGTGCGCAACGACCTGCCCGAGATCGTCAAGCTCTCCCGCTCCTACGGCTTCGAAACCCGCGTGCTCACCAACGGCATTCGGCTGGCCGACGCCGAGTACTGCAACCGCCTCGTCGCGGCCAAGCCCCACCTGCTCGTGTCCTACGACGGCTGCAAGCCGGCCACCTACGCCGAGCTGCGCCAGAACGAGAAGGCCCTCGAGAAGAAGCAGAAGGCCATCGCGAATCTCAACGCCAACCCGAAGTCCAAGGTCAGCTATGTCACCTGCCTCGCCTGGGGCCTCAACGACAAAGAGCTGCCCGAGATGCTCAAGTTCTTCCACGGCCAGCGCGCCATCCTCGAGGGCGTCTACCTCATGCCCCTCGTCCAGACCTGGCACCCCAAAGAGTTCGAGCTGGTCCCCGAGCGGATGACGACCGAGGACGTCGAGCGCTTCCTCGCCGACTGCTTCCCCGACCACGACGTGCAATTCATCTCCCTCGGCCTCGCCTCGCACTTCCAGGCGGTGGCGAAGGTCCTGGGCCAGCCGCCCATGCCCTACTTCGGCGGGCACCCCAACTGCGAGAGCTTCTACCTCCTCGTCTCCAACGGCGAGCGCTACCTGCCGATAGACCACTACCTGAAGCGCACGCTGCCCGAGTTCACGGAGGTCCTGCTCGCCCTCGAGAAGCGACTCCTCGCCCGCGAGGAGAGGTTGAAGAAGGGCCTCTTCGGCCGCTTCCTCGGCGCCATTGGCCTGCGGGGCTTCTTCTACCGCCTCAGCGGCAAGCTCAGCCTGTTCCGCACCATCCTCCGCGAGGTGCGGATGGCGCGCATCTTCAAGGGCACGGGCCTCGCCAACATCGGCCACAGGCTCATGGCCACCCTCGAGTTCCTCGTCCGCTGCCGCTCGCGCAAGGTCCGCGACCGCCACCTGCTCTTCCACCAGATGCTCAAGGTCATCATCCTCCCCCTCGAGGACGACCCGATCCTCGAAACCGACCGATTGGAGCGCTGCCCCAGCTCGCACGTCGTCTTCGAGCCTGAGACGGGCGAGTTCCGCTACGTCCCCGTCTGCTCCTGGCGGTTCTTCAACAAGGCGATGCTCAAGGACATGTCCGACCACTACGCCGCCCAGAAGCCCGAGCCCGCCCCTGCCGAGCCGGCCCCTGTCCCCGCCGCGGAGTAGAGAACAGCCGAAGTCCAATCCTCAATATCCAACACCCAATCCTCAATGTCCAAGTAAGACCACACGGAGCGGGTTCTTCTCTCACTTGGTCATTGGGCATTGGGCGTTGAGTATTGGATATTGGACTTCCGCTTCCCGCGCTTGACACCCCCGCCCCGGCCCGCTACCATCCTCCACGGTGCCCGGATTATCGCATGGCGTCGAACGGATCACCACCATGGCGGAGTCTCAGGAACCGAGGTCAGCCGAAGAGGCATTCCAGGAAGCCAAGCGTCGCATCGAGCAGGTAGCGGCGAAAGCCGCAGACGCACTATACCTGTCCGACCTTGGCCTCACCGCTTTGCCCGAGGCAATCGGGGACCTAACCCAGCTTCAGTTGCTTGCGCTAGGCCAGAACCGGTTGACTCAGCTCCCAGCCATCATCGGCATGCTCAGGCAGCTCCGGGTGCTCACCGTCTCTTTCAACCGCCTCAGCGAGTTGCCGGAAGCTATCGGGGAGCTCTCCAGGCTTCAGGAGCTTTACCTTTACCATAACCGTCTCACAACGCTCCCCGACGCCATCGGGAAACTGACTGAACTTCGCACGCTTGCGCTCCGGCACAACCGGCTTGCTGCCTTGCCTGACTCAATCGGGGGTCTCACGCAGCTTCGTGAGTTGTTCGCCCACGACAACCAGCTTAGTGCGCTCCCGGAGGCCATCGGGGATCTCACACAGCTTCATAGCCTTTACCTCTACAACAACCGGCTCACGGCGCTCCCCGCTACTATCGGGAACCTTACGAACCTTGAGTGGCTGGACGTCTCGGCCAACCGGCTCACGGCGCTCCCCCAGAGCATCAGGAACCTGCGGAATCTCACCGCGCTCTGTCTGCACGGCAACGATGCGCTGGGCCTCCCGCCCGAAGTCCTCGGACCGACTTTGCACGACGTGGTCAACAGAAGCGCAAAGCCGGCCGACCCTGCGGGAATCCTCGATTACTACTTCCGCATCCGTGCGGCGAGGAAACCCCTCAACGAGGCGAAACTGATCCTCGTCGGCCATGGCGCCGTGGGCAAGACTTCGCTCGTCAAACGCCTCATCCGCGACGAGTTCGACCCCCACGAGGCCCAGACCCACGGCATCCGGATTGAGGACTGGCCGCTGACCCTCCGGGGCGACGACGTGAGGCTCCACGTATGGGACTTCGGCGGGCAGGAGATCATGCACGCCACCCACCAGTTCTTCCTTACGGAGCGGAGCCTTTATCTGCTGGTGCTCAATGGCCGGGGTGGACATGAGGATTCGGATGCGGAGTACTGGCTGAACCTCATCCAGAGCTTCGGGGCCGATTCCCCGGTCATCGTGGTGCTGAACAAGATCAAGGAGCACCCCTTCGACCTCAACCGCGGGGGTCTGAAGCAGAAGTTCCCCGCCATTCGGGACTTCATCGCCACCGACTGCGCGGACCGCACGGGTATCGCGGAACTCCGCGCGGCTATCGAGCGCGAGACCGACGCCCTCGAACACCTCCGCGCGTCATTCCCCGCGGCATGGTTTGCCATCAAGGACCGCCTTTCGGGGATGAAGGAAAACTACCTCACGTTCGACAAGTACCGGGGCATCTGCGACGCCAACGGCGAGTCCGGCCGCGAGGCCCAGGATGCGCTCGCGACTCACCTCCACAATCTCGGCATCGCGCTCAACTACAGGGACGACCCGCGCTTGCGCGGGATGCACGTCCTCAACCCCCGCTGGGTCACCCAGGGCATCTACGCCATTCTGACCGACAGGAAGCTCGCCGCGCGGCGCGGGGAGCTGAGCCTCCCGTACCTCGGCGCGATTCTGGACCCGCAGGCCTATCCCGAGGAACTGCACGGCTTCCTCCTGGAGTTGATGCGCAAGTTCGAGCTTTGCTTCCCCTTCCCCGATGAGGTCGGCCACTACCTTATTCCCGACCTCCTGGGCAAGGAGGAGCCGGTGGACCTGGTGAGCCAATTCGATCCGAGGGAGTGCCTGAACTTCGAGTACCACTATCCCGTGGTGCCGGAGGGCATGCTCCCGCGCTTCATCGTGCGGAACTACGTCCTCAACACGGGCAGGCCTCGGTGGCGGACGGGCGCGGTGCTGGAATTCGAGGGCTGCCGAGCGCTGGTGAAGGCCGACGTGCCGGAGAAGCGGGTCCGCATCTCCATCCAGGGTCCGCGGGAGGGGCGGCGCAACCTGCTCGCCATCATCCGCTACGAGTTCGAGCGCATCCACGCCGGCTTCACATTCCGGCCGATCGAGACGGTGCCGGTCCCCGGCCATCCCGACCTGACCGTGCCCTATCAGAAGCTCCGCGTGCTCGAGTCCAAGGGGATCTCCTCCTTCTCCGAAGTCGCGGGCGATGACGTGCTCGACTTGAGCGTCTCGGACCTCCTCAACGGGGTGGACGTGCCCGAAGCTGCCGTAGAGCCCGCCAGGCTCTTCTACAGCTACGCGCACGAGGACGAGCGCCTCCGCGATGAGTTGGAGGTCCAGCTCAAGCTCTTCCAGCGCCGCGGCCTGATCCTGCACTGGCACGACCGCTGCATCACGCCAGGGAAGGAGTGGCACCAGCAGATAGACCACTACCTCAACGAGGCCAACATCATCCTGCTGCTCGTCAGCCCGGACTTCCTGGCCTCGGATTACTGTTGCGATGTCGAGGTGAGGCGCGCGCTCGAGCGTCATCAGGCGGGCGAGGCCCGCGGCGTGCCGATCATCGTTCGGGACGTGGATTGGCAGCGGACCGTCCTCGGCAAGCTCCAGGCGCTCCCCACGGACGGCAAGCCCGTGGTCCAGTGGCCCGACCGCGACACGGCCTGGAAGGAGGTCGCCGCGGGGATCGAGAGGGTGGTGCGGGAGCTTCGGGGGAGGGAGCGGGCGTTGTAGGTGCCAGGCTTCATTGTTGCCGGTCGATCCTGCGGCGTGGCCGGCAACAATGGGGGCGACCAGAACGATGGGCAGGGCGTGCAATCACCGTAACGTATTGACGGGTAGAGACTTGTGAGCTCCAAGCTGCCCTTGGCCTGGGCCTGCCGGGCCGCCGAAGCGCAGGCGCGCGCACGCCGGCAACAATGGTACGATGGCGTATAACGCCGCTATTGGCCGATCCGCCATTGTTGCGGCCCTTTTTCGGGCCGGCAACAATGGACGCGAGGGCGGGCAAGGGGGCTATGGGGCGGATTGGGCCGCGCGGCGGACGCAGCGGAAGCCGTAGCGCTCGTAGCCGAAGCAGACGTCGGCAAAGCCAGGAGGCTCGGACGCTCGGGCCGCCGAGCGGCAGGCCTCGGCACTCGACCCCCAACTGCCGCCGCGCAGGACGCGGTCGTCCTCGGCTTTCGCCTTGGGGTCGGCGGGGTCCTTGGTCTCGCCCTTCGCATAGGCATCGGCGGCGTAGGCGTCGTGGCACCACTCGGCGACGTTGCCGTGCATGTCGAAGAGGCCCCAGGGGTTCGGGCGCCTCTGGCCGACCGGGTGGGTGGTGCCGCCGGCGTTGGCCTTGAACCAGGCGTGGTCGCCAAGCTGCGCCGGGTCGCTGCCGAAGGAGTAGCGGGTCGTCGTGCCGGCGCGGCAGGCATACTCCCATTCGGCCTCGGTGGGCAGGCGATAGCCGTCGGCGGCGAAGTTGCACTCCTGGGTGTCGAGGTTGTAGCAGGGCTTGAGGCCCTCGCGGAGGGAGCGCAGGTTGCAGTAGCGGATGGCGTAGAGCCAGCTCGGGCGCTCGACGGGCCGGTCGTCGCCCTGGAACTTCGCGGGGCTTTTGCCCACGAGAGCCTTGTAGGCTTTCTGCGTGAGCTCGAACTTGTCCATGTAGAAGGCGCTGATCTGCACCTTGCGGGCCGGCCGCTCGTCGGCCTCGCCCCCCTCGTCGCCCATCGTGAACTCGCTGGCGGGGATGAGGACCATCTCGATGCCGGTCTTCGTGGTGATGGACTTGATGGACGGGGCGGCCGCCTTAGGCGGCGCGTCCTTCGTGCCACAGCCTGCGAGCACGAGCAGCAGGAGCCATCCCAGGTTCCCTCTAGTCTTTTCCTGCATTCCTGCCTTCCTTATAGTGTCCTTCTTCCTGTCTCCCGTGCTCAGTGGCGCGCGCCCTCGTGCCCGGCGGGGCTGCGGAGGACTTTCTGCGTGCGGGCGCGGATTTCGCGCGCGATGGGGGCGATGCGGGGCTCGAGGGCCATGAGGAGGCCCGCCCGCTGCCGCACCCACTTCACGGCCATGCGCGTCTCGCCGGCCAACTCGTCCTGGCTTCCGCCGATCACGACGATGGCGCTGGTGAACTTCTTGCAGCGGTCGAAGGCGTCCTTGCCTTCATAGTCGAGCATCGTGCGGCGGAAGTCGTCCACCATCGCCTGCGCCTCGTCGGGCGTCTTGATCTCGCCGCGCCGCTTGTCCACGTAGGCGTCAATGGCCTTGGTGAGGGTTTCGAGCTCGGCGATGCGCTCGGCCAGCTCGGGGTGGGCCTGCTTGTGCTGGGCGAGGTACTTGAGCAGTTCGTGGCCGAAGTCGCGGTAGGTCTCGATTCGCCCGCGGATGTGGCGGATGAAGAGCATCACCTCGTCGAGCGAGCGGTTGATGTCGGCGCGGCGTTTCTTCTGCTCGCCGCGCTGGTAGATGGGGTTGAGGAAATCGCGGTTCGCACACGTGGCCGTGCCCTTGTAGTGCGACTGCTGGCCCTCGAGGTCGAGGATGTACTCGCACGGCCCCACGCCCAGGGTGTTGCGCACGATGTCCAGCACGGTGAACGTGTCGAGGGGCGTGGCGCCCGTGCGGCCCAGCGGATACATGACGGCCGGCCCGAGCCAGCGGCTTGACTTCGCGAAGGGCTGGAGGAAGGCGTCGCCCTGCCTGTCAATCCAGCAGGGATAGAGGAAGCTGCCGAACACGGTCGTCCACCGCTTGCGGTTGGCGGGGACGGTGCCGGAGCTGCCGAGCCAGTGCTTCACGAAGTTGCCGTCGCTCCGCTGCGCGATCATCTCCCAACTGTCCGAGAGGCCATCCTCGCGCTGCCAGTCCACCCGCCACTGGGCCCCGAAGGGGGGCTTCCAGTCGAGCTTCACGATCTTCCCCGCGTCGTCCTTCGCCACGTCGTGCTGGTGCCAGATGCCCGGGGCAGCGAGCGCGGCGACCCAGATCTTCCCCTTGCTCCCAAAGCGGATTCCCGACGAGGCGATGTGCCTCTCCTTGCCCTCGCCGACGAGCGTCACCTCCACGTCGTCGCCCCGCACGTCCCACACGGCCATCACGAGCGCCTGCTGGTCGGGCAGCAGGTGGATGAGGAAGTTCTCGCTCGGCAGCTCGGCCTTTGCGACAGGCAGTTCCGCCGCGTCCACGGCGATGTCGTCGGCGAAGAAATCGGGCAGAATGGCGAAGCGGCACGGAGCGAGGACCGACAGGCCCGTCGTTGCCCCGCGCGGCTCTGTCTCGACGAATGCCTGCCCCATCCGAAGCTCGACGCGCAGGCCCGCCGGCTTACCCGCCTCG
>Ga0307378_10003708_pt1 | contig 22194 bp, 14 predicted proteins | sample UN1MG_FD_202238 | JGI IMG/M metagenome (GOLD analysis project Ga0307378, IMG submission 202238) | Soil microbial communities from Risofladan, Vaasa, Finland - UN-1 | ecosystem: Environmental > Terrestrial > Soil > Coastal area > Acid sulfate soil | place: Finland: Risofladan, Vaasa | collected...
TGGTCGATTCTCGAGAAGTCTCTGAGGTTCCGGATGATTTCGACGGTTCTGTCCAGACCATCTTTCGAATCGACGAACAGTCTCTGGATATCTTCGAGAATAAAGTCAATCTGCATATCGTCCCGGAATTGGCCTATACCGTCAACTATGGTTCGTAGTTGTGGATTTCCTGAAAGTTCAGCCTGCCCGGCGAGCTTGTCGTGTATTGTGAGCAGGTCGAGGATTTTCTTCACATGACTTTCCAGTGTCTGGAAATTGCCGGCGACAAAACCCACGGGTGTGTTCATCTCGTGCGCAATACCCGCGGTAAGCTGGCCGATGGACGCAAGTTTCTCGCTTTGTACCAGTTGACACTGCATTTCTTTCAGTTCCAGATGGGACTTTTTGAGTTCTTGGTAAGACTTCGCTACGGACTCCTCTGCTAACTTGCGATCTGTGATGTTATAGAGTATGCCCTGATTTCCGTTGGCTTCACCGTGAATGTTTTTAGTAAAGGTGGAAAAGAGGGTGACATATATACTATTGCCTTTCGAAGTTTTGAGGGCCAGCTCTTTGATTTCCACGGCCCCCTTTTGTTGTTTCCTCAAATACTGTGTTCTATCCTCCGGATTAGCCCAAAATCGCTCGGGCAAAAAGGTGTGGTTAATTAATTCTGCTGGTTCGGAAACCTCAAATAGCTTCTTAAATGCTGGGTTAAAATAGGTTATCTTGCCGTCGGAGTCGAGAGTATAGATGTTGTTTCTAGAACGTTCCAGCAACTGGAAATTTTCTTCTTCTTCCTCCTGTAATTTCTTTTTCGTTGCTCTAAAGATATCTGTTTGTGTTACAATACCACACAACTGCTCGTCTTCCATAACAAGCAGCCTGCGGACATGTATTTTATCCATAGTCCTGCAGGCGCTGAAGACGGGATAACTGGTAGGTATCGTTATCACTGGAGAAGACATCACTTCCTCCGCCTTGGTAAGATTAGCATCCTTTTGAAATACGATAACTTTTCTAAGAATATCTCTTTCTGTAATAATACCCTCTACCTTTCTTCCCTCCAGAACTGCGATACATGATATATTCCGGGACCTCATGATTTCTGCAGCTTCTGCGATAGTGGCTTTGGTCTGAATTACTGCCATATCACGGCTCATTATCTCTACGACATCTTTCCACATACCATAGGATGTAAGGGCTCGGGTCAGGTCGGTTTGCGTTACAATTCCGACCAGTTGCTTTCCGGCTAAGATTGGCAGTCGCTTGATGTGTTTGGCCTCCATTATTCTGCTGGCATCTAAAATAGAGACATCAGGGGATATACTATTTACAGGACAGGACATCGTCTCCGCCACCGCTGTCCTGTCCGAATTACCATTCTTGCCGGCAATCCGTGCGAGGAAGTCTTTTTCGGTAAGGATGCCGACCACGCTGCCGTTGTCTGAAACGACGATACAGGAAACGTTGTTCTCAGACATCGACTTCGCGGCTGAGATCATGGTTTCATCGGGAGAAATAGTAATCACATTTTTGTTCATCACGTCCTTTACTTCCAGCCAAACACGGCTGGAAGTTATTAAACGATCTGAGTGAATGTCTATTAACTCACTTTCGTCTGAATCTCTAAACTGCTTTTTGTTCTCCATGAGTTTTTCTGCCACTTTCATTTTCAAGCTGGGACCAGCTCAATCCACCAAATAGTGATTTTTTGGCGGTCAACGCTGGTCTAATTTACTGACTTCGGTCAATTCTTGATTGTTTTATCTGCATCTTTGTTCTCGTTTGCTTGCCTTGCTGTTTCATCCGGTTCGGCTGCTTTGTTAGCGAGACCATCTATTCGCTTACTTCCAGCACTTTCTCAGGATGTTCGCTCTTATGCTGCTCCGCTTCTTCCGCCGACCCCTTGCGTTGATTCTGAAAGCTGTAATATTCTATCGCCTCCCGGATGGCTGGTTTGAACTCTTCCTCGAAATCCCACGGTTTAGTTATGAATCTGAAAATCTCTCCCTGGTTTATCGCTGTAAGGAGGGTGGTTACCTGCGTATAACCAGAGAGGACCATCCTGATGATGTGAGGATATTCCTCTTTGACGGTCTTGAGAAGCTCGAGTCCACCCATTTCCGGCATACGCATATCGGTTACGATGACTTGTACTTCATTCTGCTCGAGGATTTCAAGTGCCTCTTTCCCGCTGCTGGCAAAAAGGCTTTTATACGGCTCTTCGAGAAGCCCTCCTTTTAGACATCTCAGCACTCTCTCCTCATCGTCCACAAATAATACTGTCCTTTTTTCCATTGCTCATTATCTCCTTTTCTTCTTCTTCTTCGTCATTTTCTTTTGTGCTTATCGGAAGATTTATTGTGAATTTCGTCCCCTCACCGACCGTACTGTCAACGAGGAGTTCGCCGTTATGCTTGTTTACGATAATACCGTACGAGACACTTAGTCCCAGCCCTGTGCCTTTGCCGGGAAGCTTGGTTGTAAAAAATGGGTCGAAAACTTTTGAAAGTATGTCGGGAGGGATTCCCGGCCCGTCATCGGATATTTCGCAAACCGCCTCGTTATCGGATGCATATGTCCTGATTGTGATGGTTCCTCTGTCGTCTCTTTCCTGAGATTTGATTGCCTGGGCCGCATTTACGATAATATTAAGCAGTACCTGGTTTATCTGGCCGCAGTGGCAGTATATCAGGGGTATTTCGGAAAACTCCGTCTTGACATCGGCGTCATATTTGATTTCATTTCTCACCACAACAAGGGTGGCTTTAATGCCCTCGTTGAGGTCGTATTCGTCCCGGCTTCCTGGTTGGTCGATTCTCGAGAAGTCTCTGAGGTTCCGGATGATTTCGACGGTCCTGTCCAGACCATCTTTCGAATCGACGAACAGTCTCTGGATATCTTCGAGAATAAAGTCAATCTGCATATCGTCCCGGAATTGGCCTATATCGTCAACTATGGTTCGTAGTTGTGGATTTCCTGAAAGTTCAGCCTGCCCGGCGAGCTTGTCGTGTATTGTGACCAGGTCGAGGATTTTCTTCACATGACTTTCCAGTGTCTGGAAATTGCCGGCGACAAAACCCACGGGTGTGTTCATCTCGTGCGCAATACCCGCGGCAAGCTGGCCGATGGACGCAAGTTTCTCGCTTTGTACCAGGTGACACTGTGTTTGTTTTAAATCCTCAACCATTTTATTAATGGAATCGGCTAAGAAACCGATTTTGTCCTTCGACTTAATCGTAACCTTTGTATCCAGTTTGCCTTTGCCTATTTTAACCAGGGCGTCGCTCAGAATTACCAAAGGCCTGTAGATTGAATAAGAAATGAATAATCCCAGAAGAACAGAAAATACTGTAAAAACAAGCAGAATAAACAGAAGAAGATCTCTTAAATTTGACACGGAAGCAAATAATTCTTTTGTTTTATACTCGATTAATAAAATCCAGCCTAAATCTTTATAATCCCTGTGGCTCTTTGAACGGGCATAAGCGCAAAGCTTAGATCCCTCTTCGCCGCGTTCATTTTCTGAAATAAAGTAATGCGAGTGCACAGGCGTTCCTTGTTCTGCTGAACAAAATGTTATTTCTATAGGTAGTTTTTGAAGGAATTTGAATTCCTCCGTTGAATAAATAATTCTTTTGTCTTTGTTAAGTAATTTAAATTCGGCGGACAGAAGTTTTTTATCTGGTAGAATTTTGATGGTATCATCGATGTTCAGGACGGCTTTAATAACACCTGAGAAATTGCCGTCCTGGTCGTCAATTCTCACGCTGATACTGGTGGCGTAAACATCCGCACTTTCATCATATTCGACATCTTCTATATGTTGACCGTCTTTTTTTGCCTCTTGCCACCATTGTTCGTCCCCTTGGTAATAGTCGGTGGTTTTTTCTGTTTGGGCAATGTTTGTCCCGTATTTGTTTGTTATAATAACTTCGTTAAAAACTTTGTAGTGGTGTTTTTTTTCATAAAATCCTGTTATGTTTCTTAATTCCTCCGAGACTTCATTACCTGTTATTTCCTGCATAAAGGGTGTTATCTCTTTTTTTGGCGCGGAGACCCATTCCCGGTCTTTTTCATTAATATAGACTTGGATATTGTCTAATTTCTCGAATTCTTTGTTCGACTCTGAAGCGGCTTGCTGTATTGTGGGATTGTTGGCATGTTCCTGTATAACTTCGATTCTTCTGTCAAGATTTGTATTGATACCCTCTAATATTTCGCTTGCTAATGATATAGATGTCTCTCCGATGTTTTTTTGTAATTCTTTTTGACTTAGGTGGATGCAAACGTATCCCATAATGGCGACTATCGTTATGACTGTTAAAAACCCTAAAAACAGCTTTTGCAACATCTTCATTCCCTGCTCATTCACCCGTTTCTTTTTGTTAGATACTCGCCGTCTGGTTTCTTAATTTGCTTTTCGCGCACTTTTTGTGCTGTTTGGTTATCGGTAGATATTAAAGCTGACTTAAATAGTAGGAATAAGGATAGTCATCTATTTGATTATTATTTTTTTCTTTTCCCCCTTTTCTTATTCGTCGGTTGATGGCCATTAAGCGGATTTTAGTGAGCGAAGTAGATGGCGAGTATCGAGAATCCGGCATCGAAAAATCTCGCATGTTTTCAGTCAAAAACGCTCACAGCTAAAAACAAAAATCTAAATTTTCAAAATTTTTTATCTCCTTCCATAATAACGACTTACGAGCGACGCCCCACGAAATCCGGCTGAATTTTCGACTCAAAACTGCACATCGCTCTAATTATAGAGGGAGTGTTTTTTTACTCCCCGGGGCTGTTAGGCCCAGATTCGTGAATCTCGAAGGTCCGCCGTCTTTTGGCGGAGTCAATATCGAAGATCCCGAAACCTCGGGAGTCAATATTGGAGCGAAACGGAAAATCCTTAGGGGAATTACCAACCATGAGCATTGAGAATCCAACTTTATCCGCCGCGGCGGATTTTGCTCACTTTAGGCACTTTATCCGCCGCGGCGGATTTAGCTCACTCTTAACTAACTTGCCCTCTACATCTGTAGAGAGCGCTCTACAAATCAGCTCTTTTATGCAAAACAAAGCCAAAGTCAAGTAGGCAAAAATTAGCTTAAGCTCTTTTGTGACAAGTAAATACGAGTAATTGGACATTTGGTGAAATCAGACAAACAAACCCAAACAAACCCAATTAAAGCCAAAACAAACCCAATTCAAACCCAATTGCTTCAAAGGGCAAAATTGATGCAAAGTGTGTATTTACAAAGGATTATGAAGAAAATCGCGGATATGAGCTATGAAAAACAAAGCCAAAACAAACCCAATTTCAAAACAACTCCTAAGCCCCGAGTTGTCCGGGGAGAAAAAGCCGGATATTAAAAACGTTTTGAGCGTTAATTTTCTCCCGATTTTAGGAAAAAATCTTTCTGATTTTATTTGACGTATGTCCCTGGTCGGGCTATATTTCTATTTTTCAAGGTTTTTAGTATTAATACAATTGTTTTTGGAGGTAAATCAATGGAGCAGAAAATTCAACTGAAGGAAAGTGATATTCCGCGGCAGTGGTATAATCTGGCGGCGGATTTGCCGACACCGATGCTGCCGCCTCTCGGTCCTGACGGCAATCCTGTTTCGCCGGATATGCTTGCCCCGGTATTTCCGATGAATCTGATAGAGCAGGAAGTCAGCGCAGAGCGATGGATAGACATCCCGGAGGAAATTCTCAATATTTTGTACCGATGGCGCCCGGCACCTTTGAAGAGGGCCGTATATCTCGAGAAATATTTGGATACCCCGGCGCGTATTTATTACAAAGATGAGAGCTACAGCCCGCCCGGCAGTCATAAGCCCAACACTTCTGTTCCACAGGCCTGGTACAACAAGCAGTTCGGCATTAAGAAACTAACGACCGAAACCGGTGCCGGCCAATGGGGAAGCGCCCTTGCTTTTGCCTGTCAGTTAATCGGGCTCGAATGCAAGGTCTTTATGGTAAGGATAAGCTTCGACCAGAAGCCCTTCCGGAAGATTATGATGCAGGTCTGGGGTGCCAATTGCGTTGCCAGCCCGAGCAACGAGACCAATGCGGGCAGGAAGATACTGAAAGAGATGCCCGATACACCGGGCAGCCTTGGCATAGCTATCAGTGAGGCAATTGAAGAGGCTGTAACTGATCCGTCCGGCAAGACCCGTTACTCTCTGGGCAGTGTGTTGAATCATGTCCTGCTGCATCAGACAATAATCGGTCTTGAGGCGAAGAAGCAGTTAAAGATGGCCGGGGAGAAAAAACCGGATATAGTTATCGGTTGTGCGGGCGGAGGCAGTAATTTCGCGGGCCTGTCTTTCCCGTTTGTTGCTGATAAGATAAACGGCGCCGACATTAAAATAATTCCGGTTGAGCCGACAGCCTGTCCCACTATGACCCGTGCACCTTTTGCTTATGATTTTGGAGATACGGCCTGCACCACACCGCTTTTGGCGATGTACACCCTCGGTCACGCTTTTATACCGCCTCCCATTCATGCAGGAGGGCTGAGATATCACGGGATGGCACCGCTGGTTTGTCAGGCGATTGTCGAAGGTCTTTTGGAACCGAGGGCGTATCATCAACTGGACTCTTATAGGGCGGCTATGACGTGGGCACAAACGGAGGGCGCCATCGCTGCGCCGGAAACAAGCCAGGCCCTTGCTGCCGTTATTGATGAGGCCGAAAAAGCGAAGGAAGAAGGCAAAGAAAAGGTCATTCTGTTTAACTACAGCGGCCATGGCCTGATGGACCTTTTGGGATATGATGCATATCTGTCCGGGAAGCTTGTAGATTACGAGCTGCCGGAAGAGGAATTAGAAAAGTACACCAAAAGTCTTGAAAATCTGCCTAAGGCTGAAAAAAGGAAAAGCGGAAAATGGTAGTTCTTTTATGGGGTTTATGTATATAAAGTTATTGCAGAATTTTAATAAGTAATACTGATTTTTTTCAAGGAGAATGTTATGAAGCAGAAAGTATTATTCGCAGCCATTGTTTTATTGGCGACAACTGCCCTGGTGCAGGCACAGGACGATCTGCATGGATCGATCGATCTTACTTATCAGAGTAAGTATCTGTGGCGAGGTATTGATGTTTTCGGGGACAAGAGCGCAATTCAACCGACGGTTATGCTGGATTTGTACGGCACCGGCTTTGGTGTCAGCCTGCAAGGTCACAGGGCTAATGCAAGCGGATTCGAAACCACCGAACGATGGGACGCCACGCTGTTCTACAAAAACGCCCTTTTCATGGACGAATCTTATGCCATGCAGTATATGATTGGATGGAGGTATTTTTACTTCCCGGATGCGCCTATGGACCGTCAGCCCACGGGCCCCGTGCCTCCGGGAGCGTCAGGGGATATCGATTTACAGGAGATACACGCAGTTATGTCCTTCCCGAAGATTTTACAGGTGGAGGGTTTAGTCCCGACATACGTTCTTGTCAAGCTGTGGCCTGCAGAAAGCGGTACGTTTGTTGGCAGCCAAAACATTGCAGGTGTCACCAATGGAACTGCTTCGGGCTTTGCCCATATTTTTATGCTCGATTACAGTTTACCGATAGAGGATTTGTTACCGGATATGCCTGAGCAGGTCTTAAAGCTTCACTCGGAAGTCGTTTTCAACGACGGCGTTGATCCGAGGGGCTTCGGTGTGGACCATGACTGGTCGAATGCAGTCTTCGGTGTCTCAACAGATTTTAAACTGGCCGAGAATGTTACTCTTACTCCGGGAGTATATCACCAGGTAACAATGGATACGACTATCAATGATGATAAGGACGAAACCTGGGTTACGGTGGGTCTAAATTATAGTTTTTAGGATTGCCGGAATTTTACATGGATGGAAAAAGGCCGGTTTTTTATAAACCGGCCTTTTTTTATTTGTGCCTTGATGCCCGGGTTTGTGAAATACCGCACGGAACATAAAAATCCTCTGCGAATCCAACTGTGAAATATCAGCTTGATTTCCCGGAGTTAAAAAAAGCCAACGGACGGATTCGAACCGTCAACCCCTGGTTTACAAAACCAGAGCTCTACCATTGAGCTACGTTGGCGTAAGCGATTGCTGCAAAAATCATATATCGGCCGTAATCAGTTGGTGTATAAACATTTCTTTACTACAATCGCCTTTGAATTATAGCTGAAAATTCACAGCTCATCAAGACCAAAAAACTCGCGAATCAAACCAACGCCGGAACGTTTTCATTGTATCCCGAACACAGAACGACTGAATATGCCAATCATATTGAAATGTTTACATATAATGTGATTTAAGGCTGCCAGATTAAAGTTGCAATAGATTCGGGGCCGAGTTCGGTTTTTAGCCCGCGACCCGCCCAGCCAATAGTAAACTTTCGTTTTTTCTTCGTAGGATTAACTGTAATAAGCACAATTGAACCGCCCGGATTTTTAAATGCGACGTTGGGCACAGTTTTCGACGGTGTTGACGAAATACGAATAGCTCCCCGCTTTATATACTTCATAAAATGCCCGTACATGTAATAATCGAATCGGTATTCCAGTTCGAGTGTTTTACTGTTCAGCACGATGCAGGTCGGCGAGCAGTCGTGTGGTCCGGCGTTGGGCTGTGTCTCATGGTCGATAACTGTCACCCATGCGTTGTAGCATCTGGCCCAGTTACGAAAATAAGATACTATCTCAACCGCGCCAGGGATATCGAAAGTTGAGCCTTCCGTAAAGTAAAGATGCTTGTCGGGGAACCGCTCATGCAGCCAGGTCATTGCCGACGGTTTGCCCTCATAGAGATGAAATCCTGTTCCATCGATATATTTTGCTGCCCTGTCGTCTTTTAAGATAGTCGCCGGATAATTCGGATGATTGAAGTTATGGTCGTAGCACCATATCTTTGTTGTCAGGTTATGTTTTTTGAACACCGGCCCGAGATGGTCTCTGATAAAATCGCGCTGCTGTTCGGCGGTCCAGCCGCAGGTCGGATACGTGTCCGGAAAATATTCCGGTTCATTCTGCAGTGTAATTGCGATGATATCGATGCCTTCGGCCTGGTAAGCTTCAATTGACCGCGCCAGGTATTCGGCAAATGGTGCGTAATACTGCGGATTTATCCGCCCGCCGCACATACTCTTATTGGTTTTCATCCATCCCGGCGGGCTCCAGGGTGAGGCAAAAAACTTCAGATCGGGATTTATCTTCAAAGCAAGCTTAAGAACAGGCAATACGTACTTTCTGTCCTTTTTGATTGAAAAATGCTTAAGCTCCGGGTCGGGCTGTCCGTTCGGCGGGTCGTCATAACTGTACCAGGGCGAGGCTGTAAAATCTGCCGTACCGAAACAAATACGCATCAGATTCATCCCTATCCCTTTATCGGCATCGACGATGCTTTCGAGAACTTTTTCCTGCCGTTCAGGGGGCAGAAGCGAAATGTTGTAACATGTGCTGTGTTCAAGAGAATTGCCGAGCCCTATGATTGTCTGAAAAGCAGTCTTATCATCGACAATTATTGCAGATTTTGGCGTGGAGCGAGCGGGAACGAAAACGGCATCAATCTCTGAGGCCATCTTTTTCTTCATATCCTGGGAAGATTCCCACCTTTTGACTATGGGCTGAGAATAGGCAGAAGGATGAAAAGTGAATAATAAGAAGACCGCCAAAATCATCTTAGGCAGGCGGATGACTTTCGATGGTTGAAAAAAACATCCTGATACAGTTTTATATAAAAAACTCATCACAGTACCTCCCATATCAATTTGGAATACTCAAGGGATTTGAAGATACGATACTTAAAACAACGGCATGTCACAAGAAAAAATATTGTCATTCTAAGTTATATCAATTATTGTATCGGCGACTGAATTAAGGCAGGCAGTGATTAGGAGCAAAAATTTCATGCTCACCGGAATTGATTACTTCGTGGTTATTGCGTATCTCATTGGAATCCTTCTGCTGGGTTTGTATTTCAGGAAATTTGTCCATTCATCTACGGATTTTTTTCTCGGCGGCAGGATGCTGCCGTTCTGGGCCATTGGCATGTCGATAGTGGTCTCGGATATCGGTGCAATCGATTTCGTTGGCATTGCCGGCCAGTCGTATCGGTACGGGATTTCGGTGGGTAATTTCGACTGGATAGGCTCGGTTCCTGCGATGCTTCTGGCGGCGTTTATCTTTATTCCCTGTTTCTGGAAGAGCAGGATTTATACCATCCCCGAATATCTCGGCAGGCGTTACAATGACGGCGTTCGGACTATTGCATCGCTGACATGGATTGTGTTTTTTGCATTCGATTTGGGAATTATTTTCTGGGCAAGTGCGGTACTGCTCAAAACACTGATGGGCTGGCCCACGTGGGTATCCATAATTGCCACGGCAACAGTGGTTGGTCTTTATACGTTCTGCGGCGGCCTGACGGCGGTGGTTATGACAGACGTTGTGCAGATGATTATAATGTTCGTCGGCGGTGGGGCAGTTGTGTTTTTGGGATTCTTTCGCGTGGGCGGATGGAGCGGCCTGGTTGAAAAAATATCGGCTATGGGGCCCGCTTATCAGGACCATTTTAATTTGATACTGCCGGTCGATACCAAGACACCTTTTCCCTGGACGGGTATCCTGTTCGGGCTTACGTTCGTGATGGCCAATGCCTATATGATTGGCAATCAGGCGATTGTTCAACGATGTTTTTCTGCAAAGAACGAATGGCACGCCAAAGCCAGTATGATTTTCGCCGCGTTTTTGAAGATGCTTATCCCGATTCTGGTTCTTTTTCCCGGATTGATTGCGATAGTTCTTCATCCACAACTGGAAGACGGAGACCAGGCATTGCCTAAATTGATAAGTACCCTGCTTCCGCCGGGGCTGGGCGGGTTGATGTTTGCGGCCTTTCTGGCGGGATTAATGTCCAGTATAGATTCGGTGCTGAATTCAACGGCGACACTGTGGACAAAGGACATTTATGAAAAATTCATCCGAAAAGACGCTTCTGATGAGCATTATCTGAAAGTCGGAAGAATCGCGACAATCGCGCTTTTAACTTTCGGGGTGATTACATCTCCGGTAAGCGACCTGTTTCCGGGGATATATGTTGCAGTACAAACGTTTTTGTCGTTCTTTCAGGGGCCGATTTTTTCGATTCTGCTGTTAGGTATTTTCTGGCGTGGGACAACTCAGTGGGGAGGCTTAGCCGGATTGGTTGGCGGAATGACGGCGTCGGGATTGATGTATTGGTTTAAAGAATCTTTGTTTACAATTGAGGACCCGTTTTTATATGTGTCCTGGTGGTCGTTCGTTGTAGGCTTTATTATTGCAGTAGTTGTGAGTCTTTTCACCAGGAGTCATCCGGTAAGCCGGTTATATGGTCTGGTATATAGGTTGAAACAGCCGCAGGCGGAAGGGATAGCGTAAGATGAAAACAATTTTGAATTTTGAGTGGCTAAAGTGGCTCAGTGACGACGCCGCTAAAAGCGTTTTTCTTGTTTTGTTCGTCTTGATAGGTGTACTGGTCTGGCTGCTTCCGAAAGATTATATCTACGAGGGTATTGAAAATCCGAGGTGGTGGCATAATCTGAAGCTGTGGGCGACGGGAGTGCTGGCGATGATCTTCCTGACATATTTAATTTTTTGACAGGTTCTTTCGATGGATGAGCAAAACGAATTGGCCGACAAAGGCCGGACTGAAAACAGGATGGGACAGATTAACAGGGCCCTGGGACTGTTTATTTGTTTCTTTGGTGTTGTAGTTCTGGTATCGATATTCCTTACTGAAACGTTTGTCGGCAAAATGACCAATCTGGGGGCCGGGCTGATTTTTGCCGTTATCGGGATAATCATGATTGTTAAATCAAAAGTCAAATCCTGAGTTTCATAACAACATACGATTTTACAGTTTATAGCTTTACAATTTTCCCCGTGCGGGCCGATTCATAAGCTGCATCCACAATCCTGAGAACCGTCTGGCCTTGAGTCATACCTGAAAGAGGTTCGGTGCGGTTCCGGACACACTCGATAAAATGCTTCATCTGGCGGCTGTATATTACCTGGTCGCAATGTTCCTTGCGTTCGGGCATATCAGGAACAATTTTTTCGATTTTCTCACCTTTTTTCTTTTCCCAGGAGGTCGGGAACAGGCTCGCGTACCCGAGCGTACCGAAAAGCTGAGTGCCGGCTTCGGGGCCGTCGGCGTGAGGATGCCACCAGCCGCTTTCGATTATAGAAACCGCCGCCGTATCCCATGTAATCATCACAATGCCCGTGTCATCCACATCATAATCACCGAACGATGTGCTGATTTTTGCATATACTTCTTTAGGCTGAGGGTCGCCTAATATGTATCGCACGGTATCGATAGCGTGAACTCCCATATCCGCAAGAGCACCTCCGCCGGCAAGGTCTTTGTCGATAAACCAGCCGGCAGGTCCCCAGTTGACGTGGATACTATATCCTTTTGTCTTGAAAATTTTGCCCAGCTTTCCCGATTGAACGATATCATGAATATAATTTACCTCGGTATCGAACCGCCACATGTGACCGACCATAAGAATGCGTTCGGTTTTCCGTGCGCATTCTATCATTTCCTTGCCCTGCAATGCTGAAACGGCCATCGGCTTTTCAACAAAGACATCTATACCGTTTTTCATGAATTCTATGGCATACGGAGCGTGGTACTTATTCGGAGTAGCGATAACCACCGCTTGAATATCCTCGCGTCCGAGCAGGCCGTTGATTTGGTCGGTGACCTCCTCAATACCGTATTTGTCTGCGAATTCCTCGGCCGCCCTGCCGTCCAGACTGCACAATACCGGCACTTTAACGTCAGGCAGCCCCGCAAGACCGCGGGCATGGTAATGGGCGATATAGCCTGACCCGATTAACGCGACTCCTATTGTATCCACGCGTTTTCCTTTTACTGATTTAGAGTGCCTAACAAAATGAATCGTAGCATCGAAAACGAGCATTTTCGTCTCTGGCAAGGAAGGCGAAGCAGGCCATCTGAGGATGGTCGATGCAGCCTGACGCCGTCCAGACACGAAATAAGCCGTTTGAATGCAGAGTCATTTTGTTAGGTGCTCTTAAGCTCATCGCGGTTTTCGTATATCTTTTCGATAGCTTCGACAATCATATTCATATCTTTTTTCGAGCCCATCAGGACATTGAAATGGAAACAAGTGGATTCTTCTTCGTACACTCTTTGGCAAACCGGCAGATCGAACCGGGCGGGATTAATCTGCTCCCAATACTCTTCTGTAATGTGGTGCCGCCAGGGCTTTGTGAGTGGAGCGTACAGAGAACATTGATTCAGCGGCTTATAACATGCCTCAACAGCAAAGCCCAGCTCCTTTGTAAGGGCCTCACGAAACAGCTCTACCGGCAAATCCTTAAACTCATCCTTTTGGTATCTGAACGTGAAGTTATAGTATGCCTCGGCCGTCTCCCGCTCATCGCGCCGCATTGGTTTTATACCCGGCAGCTCTGCAAGCATCGAATTGAGATATATTGCGTTTTCATCCCGAAGCAAGTTTTGTTCCGGGAGCCTTTTCAATGCCTCGATTAATATCACGGCCTGGAATTCTGTTATACGATAGTTACCCGACTGTATGAAATTTCCTTCATCGCCGTAAAAGCCGTCAGTTCTCTGGTCGTTCTGTTTCTTTTCGGGTCTTCGCCCGCAATTGCGAAGGGCATCGAGCTTTTCGTAAATTTCCGGGTCGCTGGTAGTAAGCGCACCGCCTTCACCAGCCGTCATTAGCTTGGAAAGTTGAAAACTGAAACTGCCTGCATCGCCTATGCCGCCCGCCTTTTTGTCTTTCCATTGTCCACCCTGTTTATGAGCACAATCTTCAATCACTCGAAGACCATGTTTTTTTGCAATGTCCATAATTGCGTCCATATCGGCGAAGCTGCCGTAAATATGCACGGGGATAATGGCCTTCGTTCTCGGCGTGATGGCCTCTTCGATTCGTGCCTGATCGATGCACCAGGTATCTTCAGTAACGTCAACAAGAATCGGCATGGCATTGATATCAAGTATAACGGCGGCCGTTGCCTGCCAGGTCAGCCCGGGAACGATTACTTCGTCACCCCAGCCGATGCCGCATGCCTCTAATGCTAATTGCAATGTAACGGTCCCGTTGGCGGCGCTGATGGCGTATTCGGCGCCGATAAACTCTGCGAAGGCCTTATTGAATTGCTGTTCTTTCGGACCGTTGTATGACCATTGCCCGCTTTCGAGAACTTCGATTAGCTGTTTTTTCTCTTCATCACCCCAGATGGGCCATTTCGGCCAGGGATTCGATTCGATATCCCTTAACGGTTTTGCTCCGTTTATTGCCAGCTTACTCATAAGCAATACCTTTCAAAAACTCATCTCATCATTGAAACCTGTGAGGTATTCTATATAATGTCCTGACTAAAATGAAATGTTTTTTGGAATCCGGATATGAGGACAAGCCCGGCAGATTTGTTTCGAACTTTTTTACAATCCTGGAAGATACGGTCCGGCGATCAGTTGTCGGTCGGCGGAGATAATATTTCCACGGCCGGTTTTGAAACCGACGCCTGGTATGACGCTCAGGTGCCCTCAACCGTCCTTGCGAGTCTCGTTGAGCAGGGGCAATACACAGACCTTTATTTCGGAATGAATCTGAACGAGGTTCCCAAAGGGCGTTTTGAACGGCCTTGGTGGTACCGTAATGAATTTGTCTTGAAGGGTGATTATGCCCGGGCTGTGACACTTCTGGAGTTCGACGGCATCAACTATGCTGCGAATATCTGGCTGAACGGCCGGCAGCTCGCCAATGTAAAGCAGGTTTACGGGGCGTTTCGGCGGTTCAGGTTTAATGTTTCGGAATTTGTTAAAAAAGGCGATAACGCTCTTGCAGTAGAAGTGGTTCCTCCCGCACCCGGTGATTTCTCCACGGGTTTTGTTGACTGGAATCCGCCCGCTCCTGACCGCAACATGGGTATATTCCGTCCGGTCAAACTGCACCATTGTAAAAATGTGTCCATCGATAATCCATTCATAAGGACGGATTTGGATACGGACAAGCTCGATACGGCGGACCTTTCTGTCAGCGCGGAATTGACCAACCATTCCAGCCGGTCTGTTACGGGGGTGCTGGTCGGCTCAATAGAATCGATAAATTTTGAAACAAATGTTACTCTCGAAGCAGGTGAACAAAAAACAATTATGTTTACCCCGGAGCATTATAAAGAGCTTATAATCAACCAGCCGCGTTTATGGTGGCCCAGCGAAATTGGCGAGCCGAATCTGTATAATCTGCGCCTTGAATTTGTCCTGGATGGTGAGATTTGTGATGAGTGCCAAACTGCTTTTGGAATCCGCCGGGTTGAAGATTACTTTAACGAACAGGGACATCGAGGCTATAAGATTAACGGCAGGAAAGTTCTCATAAAGTCAGCTGGCTGGAGCGATGACATGCTCCTGGCCGACACGCCTGAAAAGCTCGAAGCGCAAATACGATATGTCAAACACATGAACCTCAACTGTATTCGTCTTGAAGGAATATGGGGCAGGGACCACACGCTGTATGACTTATGCGACCGATACGGAATTCTGATGATGGTCGGCTGGAGCTGTCATTGGGAGCATGAGCAATATCTTGGAAAACCTGTGGATGAGAGGTTCGGCGGTATCGCAAGTCCGCAGGATATAGATTTGATAGCACAAAGCTTCAGCGACCAGGTTATTTGGCTTAGAAATCACCCGAGTATTTTCGTATGGACGGCAGGCAGTGACAAGATTCCTCACCCGCACCTGGAGCGCAGGTATATCACAACTTTTGAAAAATACGACTCGGGCAGGCCATACCTGGCCTCGACCGGCGGCGTCGGCAGCGAGCAGGCTATCATAGGAAGCGAGGTCATAGTGAGTGACATAAGCGGTCCGACCGGCGTTAAAATGCTCGGCCCTTATGCATATACTCCGCCTGTGTATTGGTACCAGGACAAAAAGCGGGGCGGCGCCTACGGCTTCAACACCGAAACCGGCCCCGGGGCGCAGGTGCCGGTGCTGGAAAGCCTGAAAAAAATGATTCCCGCAGAGCATCTCTGGCCCATTGATGAGTACTGGGATTTCCACTGTGGATTAAACGAGTTTTCACATCTCGACCGGTACTTCCGTGCCCTTGAAAAACGCTATGGCCCGGTTGATAACGTCGAGCAGTTTGCTTATAAGGCCCAGATAATGAATTATGAGCTGATTCGTCCCATGTTCGAGGCGTTTCGAGCCAATGAAGGAATTGCAACCGGCCTCGTACAATGGATGCTCAACGCCGCATGGCCGAAGATGTACTGGCAGCTTTATGACTGGTACCTGAATCCGACCGGCGCCTTTTACGGGACAAAGAAGGCGTGTGAACCTCTGCAATTGATATATAACTATTCGAGTCTAAGCGTATTTCTTGTAAATTCTACCCGGCGCAGCAGTGAGAACCTTACCGCGGAAATAAGAATCTTCGACCTGCATTCGAATAAGATATTTGACAACAGGCAAACAGTAAGCACCGAGCCGCAGTCATCGAAAGAATTGTTTACATTACCTGATTTTCCCGACATCACTGCAACATATTTCTTAGATATGCGACTTATCGAAAAAAACGGCACACAAACAGCTTCCAATTTCTACTGGCTCAGTACTCAGCCGGATGTACTTGATTATGATGCAAAAGTAGATCCCTGGGAATATTATACGCCGAGTAAACAGTACGCTGATTTTACTTTGTTGAAATCACTTTCCCCGACAACAGTAAAAATCCGTAAGGAAATGCCAAAAGATAACAACAGACTTACCGTAGAGCTGGAGAATATCGGCGGCAGTATCGCCTTTGCCGTCAAACTTGATATCATTGACAGTACAACCGGTGAAGCTATTGTGCCCGTATTCTGGCAGGACAATTACATTGCTCTGCTGCCGGGCGAGCGAAGAACTATACATGCTGAATTCGATAAAGATGCTTCAAATATAAAGCTCGACGTTCAGGGCTGGAATGTTGAAATAAAGTAACAGCAAAGTAATGATTAATCGATAAGACTTTTATTGGGATTTCAAACTTTTGCTTCAGACAATAAAAAGTTTATCACTACTTATTTGTCTTGATATTAAAGAATTTGAAGACTTAACAATTTTCTCAAAGGAGTTATTATGATTCACTATCGTTTTCGGATTAGTATTATCCTGTTGCTGTGTTTGGTCTCGGCCGCCCCGGCGCAGCGTCAGATGGAAAATCTCACTCGCGGGATTGTAGCCGTCAAGCAGGCCGATGACAGTGTTTATGTCGGCTGGCGATTGTTCGGGACCGACCCGGAGACAGTCGTTTTCAATCTCTACCGCATCAGCGGAAGCAGCGAGCCGGTCAAAGTCAATGAAACGCCAATTGCTGGAGCCACGAACTATATTGATAGAGGGCCCGGCATCAATCAGCCGCTTCAGTACTTTGTACGGCCGGTGTTGAATGGAAAGGAACTGGCACCATCCAAACCTGTGTCCGCCTGGGGCAATAATTATCTCGAAATACCAATAAAGCCCATCTCAGAATACCGGCCCGGCGATGCCTCGATTGCTGATTTGGACGGCGACGGCGAGTATGAAATTGTACTGCATCAAACATCACGCGGCCGGGACAACGCATTTCCCGGCATTACGGGGACACCAATCTTCGATGCTTATGAGCTGGACGGTACGTTTATGTGGCGCATCAATCTGGGAATCAATATACGCGATGGCGAGCACTACACACAGTTCATGGTATATGACCTGGACGGAGACGGCAGGGCCGAGATGGCTTGCAAAACCGCCGACGGCACAACGGACGGGGCGGGAAAGATAATCGGTGATAAGGACAAGGACTGGCGCACCATCAAAGAAGGCGACCGGACTCACGGCCGTATTCTCAACGGCCCGGAGTATTTCACCATATTTGACGGCAGGACCGGAAAGGCATTGAAAACCGTTGATTATATACCCAGCCGCTACCCGATTAACGGCTGGGGCGGTATCGGAGGAAATGGCGGCAACGATAGCTACGGTAATCGCTGTGATCGTTTTCTGGCGTGTGTTGCATATCTGGACGGCCGGCGACCGAGCGTGGTGATGTGCCGCGGCGTCTATGGCCGTATTGTCATGGCAGCGTGGGACTGGCGCAATGGGCAATTGACCAGCCGCTGGGTCTTCGACTCAGGTAGCAGCTATCCGCCCTTTAAGGACGCCTCGCCTTACTCGGGCATGGGTGGTCACTCACTGTCGGTGGCCGACGTGGACGATGATGGTAAGGATGAGATTGTATATCACTCTATGGTTGTCGATGACAACGGTAAGGGGCTATATTCAACCGGCCTGCGACACGGTGACTCGATGCACATCAGTGATATGTATCCCGACCATCCTGGCCTGGAAGTCTTCACGATTCACGAAAACGAGGACGACACCGTTCGTTTCAAAACACCCGGTGCATCGATGCACGATGCGCGAACAGGCGAGCTGCTTTGGACACAAAGCCCCGGCATCGATGTTGGCCGGGGCATGGCGGCTGACATTGACCCGCGACATCGCGGCTATGAGGCATGGGGAGGACCCGGAGGTCTCCGTGACTCACACGGTAACGAGATAGGCCCAAATCCGCGCTCGAACAGCTTTGCTATCTGGTGGGACGGTGACCCGCTGCGTGAGCTGCTCTCGCGTTCGGCTGTCAATAAGTGGAATTGGAAAACAGGCACCGAAGAAATGCTCTTCGAGACCGGAACTCGCGGCGGTGGGCGCGGCCCCAATATAATGGGTGACTTCATTGGCGACTGGCGCGAGGAACTGTTGATGACCGCCCCGAACGGTAAAGCCCTGCGGCTTTATACAACGACGATGCCGACCGAACACCGCATCTATACTCTGATGCACGACCCGCAATACCGGCTGGCCATAGCCTGGCAGAATGTGGTTTATAACAAGCCGCCGCACCCGGGCTTTTTCCTCGGTGACGGGATGGCGCCGCCGCCGCGTCCCGATATCTGCCTCATCGGCAAGGGCGAGGCAATCGCCGGTGTCAAAGAATATTGAAGTCGGGTATTTGAATAACCAGGCCCTGATAGCCGTAGATGTTGCAATCTTTACAACAACTATTGTCTTGAATTATAATCATGGAAAAGTTTTTCAGGCACAAAAAGCCGCTAATTTTGCCCGTAGAGGGTGTTTGGAATTTCTATTCAAGACGCCGGTGACTTTCAAACACCGCCGGTGCGATTGAAGAGGTGGAGTTTGTCGGGCCGAACATAACAACCATCATTTCAGGAAAGGCTTGTCGAATGAAGAATGTCAGATTGTCGTTGATAATCTCGGTTTTGCTTATGGTGTCCTTCGTTGGTTGCAGCCGGATACAAACCATCGAAGAAAAGGCAGCGCTCTCGGATGAACCGGTAAAAGAGATAAGCAGTAAAGAAGCAATTATTGAGTTCCAGAACTGCCGGATTGTGCCGCAGTTGGGTAATCACTGGGATTATACTTTCGAGCCGGGCAAGTTCCCGGGCCTTGAGTGGGACAGACCCTACGTTGTTGAAAAGGTTATGGGTGAGTTTCCTCTCGAAGCCCGATGGTTCGACGGTGAGCTTAATGAAGTAAATACTCCGCAGCAGCCGGGACGATATGCTTTCTATGTAGAAGGTAAAACATCGAAGGGCGAGGTAATCCGAAGAGCTTCCACTGTGTATTGCCGGCCTAAATACTGGTTCGGCTGGAGCGAGAAACCAATGGCCCATTTGGACTTTCTTGCTCTTGACGGTATCGATATGCCCATGTGGGCCGAGCATGAAGATGCCATTGCAACATTTGCCGGAAGGATTGTACTGTATTCGATTTTGCGTCAAGAGCAGGGAGCGGTGTTGATGTCCTATTTGCATGAAATGAAGACTGCCGGAAATAGCCCGACATTAACCGATACTCCAATAATACGCGACCACGACTATCATCTTGCGCTCAAACAAAAAATATTAGGTGTAGCGAATAAATATCCTCCGTTAAAGCTGCCGCAAAGGACAGGGGCAAAGAAAGCAACAGTTCTTCGTGCCGGTACGGAAGAAGAAGCGGGATTTGAGCCAGGAACTGCCGACAAGCTTCGCAAGGTGTGCCGGGCGTGGTTTGAAGAAAGCGGCGAACCCTTTATAGTACTTGTTGCGCGGCATGGAGTTGTTGTTATTCACGAGCCATTCGGCCAATGGACGTGGGGACAGTTAACACGTAATAGTCCGACGGAAATGGCGTCTCTGACAAAGCTGGTAACAGGGCTTATGTTTGCACAATTTGTGGATCAGGGATTTATAGACATAAATGACCCTGTCGGTAAATATCTGCCTGATTTTCCCGTTTCCGGTGACAAGGCGATTACGCTGCGGCAATGTTTTACACATACGACGGGATTATTTGGACATGAGGAATGGGGCGGGCTGCATAATCCGTGGCTTGAAAATGTGATAGCAAACGGCCTTGAATATCTTGAGCCGGGGAAAGTGCACAACTATAACGGAATGGGATATGACCTTGCGGGTAAAGTAATGGAGATAGTCAGCGGAAAGAGCATATTCAGACTGATGCGCGAGAACTTATTTGATCCGCTTGAATTGAAAGATACAACTCTGGAAGAGGACCTGGGTTTCAGTTGTTTTAGCACCGCGGGAGATTTTGCAAGATTTGGGCAGCTTCTTTTGAATAAAGGTTCTTACGGTGAACTTAAGTTTTTCTCCCCGCAGACCTTTGACAGAATATTACCCAAACCGTTGAAAACGTATTATCCGGCTATAGATAATGAATGGGGAATCGGTCTTACCTGGATGCGTCAAAAACATCCGGATGCCGGTAAGAACGGTGTACCTGAAGATGCAACCATCTTGAGTAAAAATGTAATCGGGCATGGTTCGGCGACCTCGGCGATTTTGAGAGTGGACCTGGATAACGACCTTGTCATTTCGCAATCGCGGAGAAGAGCCGGCAAGGCGTATGGCAAAAACCTTGATAAGTTTCTGCTGTCAATTGAAGAAGGCTTACAATGATTTGTTCTCGCTTGAAATTACGCACAGCTTGACAATTTGCCCGATTTAGTGTGTAATAATGCCCAAAGACTTTTTATATTTGTATTCTGTTTTTAGTAGAAACAATCCCGGCTCGGCCGGGACAGGCAAAGTAACTTATCCATATCCGGAGGTGAGCTATGAAGCGTCTTGTTTTTAGATTTTTGAGAATTCAGGTAACAGTGCTGGTTCTAATCTGTTGTTTGTCCGGTTCTGTTTTCGCCGTAGAGGCTGATTTGATTATCTATAACGGCAAGATTGTCACGGTCGATTCGGAATCTTCCATTTGCCGGGCGATGGCCGTCAAAGGCAATCGCATTCTGCGCGTCGGTGGTAATGAGGAAGTTTTACAATTAAAGGGCGGCGGCACGAAAGTGCTGGACCTTAACGGCAAGATGGTCCTGCCGGGATTTATCGATTCTCATGTGCATCCGTGTGGAGCGTGTATGACAGAGTATGATCATCCGATTCCACAAATGGATTCTATCGAAGATGTCCTGAGCTACATCAAATCGCGGGCGAGTGTCCTGACCGATGGCCAGTGGATTGTTTTGCAGCAGGTATTTATCACGCGGCTTCGCGAGCAGCGCTATCCTACGAGGGAAGAGCTCGACAAGGCCGCCCCGAAGAATCCTGCCGTATTTCGTACCGGTCCCGATGCGTCACTTAGCTCTCTGGCGATGAAGTTGAGCGGTATCGACAGAAATTTCAAAGTAACCGATGGAGGCCCGGGGTACATCGAGAAGGACTCGAAAACCGGTGAACCTACAGGTATTCTTCGCAGTTGCAACCGCTATATAAAAAGCTCGGAATCCGGCGCAAACCCGACGGAACGTGATCGCTATGAACGACTGCTCGAATTGTTCAAAGATTACAACTCCGTCGGTATTACCGGTATTTGTGACGGCTCGTCAAGTAGTTCGAATCTCGAACGTTATCAGAAGATGCTTTCTAACGGAGAGCTGTCAGTTCGCATAGCGGCTCAGTATTATGTTGATACCATCGGTCCCATTGAGAAGGTGGAAGAGAGCATCCGCAAAGTTGCTCAGCACCCCCTGTACAAAGGCGGTCCGATGCTCCGGATTATAGGCGTCAAGGTCTTCCTCGACGGCGGTATGCTGACCGGCAGTGCATATATGAGAGAGCCTTGGGGTGTGAGTAAAATCTA
>Ga0307378_10003711_pt1 | contig 22185 bp, 16 predicted proteins | sample UN1MG_FD_202238 | JGI IMG/M metagenome (GOLD analysis project Ga0307378, IMG submission 202238) | Soil microbial communities from Risofladan, Vaasa, Finland - UN-1 | ecosystem: Environmental > Terrestrial > Soil > Coastal area > Acid sulfate soil | place: Finland: Risofladan, Vaasa | collected...
TTGCTGCAAAGCAGCAAGATCGTTAGCGGCAATTTAGAACGGCGTCAGCGGACTGAACGGCGCTCACCAGGCTCGGTGAGTGGACGCGCGCAGCGCGTCGATCTCTTCGCGCATCTTCATGGAGCTCGATCCCCGGTACCAAGGTGGACGCGGCCGCGAAGCCGCTGCCCTTCTGTCCGGGCGAGACCGTCACCGAGGGGCTTGATGGCTTGCGTGACAGGCTCATCGAGTATCGCGAGCTCGGCGCCCGGTTCTGCAAGTGGCGCGCGGTGATCGATATCGATGCCGGCATTCCGAGTCATGATGCCATCAATGCAAACGCGCACGCGCTCGCGCGCTACGCGGCGCTGTGTCAAGAGCAAGACTTGGTGCCGATCGTCGAGCCCGAAGTGCTGATGGACGGCGACCACACCATCGATCGCTGCAAGGCGGTCACTATGTGGACGCTGAAGACGGTGTTCATGGAGCTGTATTGCGCGAAGGTCCAGCTCGAGGGCATGGTGCTCAAGCCCAACATGATCGTGCCGGGCAAGAAATGCGCCACGCAAGCCTCCGATCAGGAGATCGCGGAGAAGACTATCCGCGTCTTGAAGGACTGCGTGCCGTCGGCGGTGCCGGGCATCGCCTTCCTCTCGGGCGGTCAGTCAGACATCGAGGCCACGGCGCGTCTCGATGCCATGCACCGCGTCGGCGGTTTCCCCTGGCATCTCACCTTCTCTTACGGCCGCGCCTTGCAGCATGCCCCGCAAGTGGCATGGGCCGGCAAGAAGGACAACGTGTCCGCGGCGCAAGCGGCCTTCTCTCACCGCGCGGAGATGAATGGTCTCGCCACGCTCGGCGAATGGACACCGGAGATCGAGAAGAAAGCGGCTTAAGGCTCGCTGGCCTGTTGGGGGCCGGCCCGCATTTTCCGCTTGGTCATCAGTCCGGAAAGGAACGCCGTCACCGCTTTCTCCACCTCGACGAGAAGCAGGAGAGCCACGCCGATCAGAAAGATCAGCCCTGCGTCTGCCGGTGACACCGGCTCCGTTGCGAAAATGTCCTGAAGCACGGGCAGGTATGTGAAGCCGGCTTGCCCTGCCAAGGCGACCGTAATGCCGATCAAGACGGCTGGCGTACCCAACATGCCGCGCCACGTGATCGAGCCGCCATACATGTAGCGGACGCTGAACAGGTAGAAGATCTCCATCACGACGATGGTGTTCACCGCGAGCGTCCGGGCCATGTCGATGGACTGGCCGCGGTCGAGGGCATGAAAGAAGATCCCGAAGACTCCGGTTACGAAGAGCAGCGAGACGAAGATCGTCCGCCAAGCGACCGTGGCTGAGAGGAGGGACGCCGACGGGTCTCGCGGCGCTAGGCGCATCGTACCCGGCTCCGTCGGTTCAAAGGCGAGGGTCAGTCCGAGGGCAACGGCGGTCACCATGTTGATCCAAAGGATCTGGATCGGGGTGATGGGCAGCGTCAGGCCAAAGGCGATGGCGCCGATGATCGCGGCGGCTTCACCGCCGTTCGTCGGCAATGTCCATGCGATCACCTTGCGCAGATTGTCGTAGACGGTTCGCCCCTCGCGCACGGCGGCGACGATCGATGCGAAGTTGTCGTCGGCGAGCACGACGGCCGCCGCTTCTTTGGCGGCATCGGTTCCCTTTCGTCCCATGGCGACGCCGACGTCGGCCCGCTTCAAAGCGGGCGCGTCGTTGACGCCGTCGCCGGTCATGGCCGTCACGCAGCCTTGTGCCTGCAGAGCTTCGACCAATCGCAATTTATGCGCCGGGCTGGTCCGCGCGAAGACGGTGACGTCCCGGGCGATTCCTTGGAGGCTGCTATCGTCGATCTCGTCGAGAGCCTGGCCTGTGAGGATCTTCGGGTCCTCAGCCAAATGCAGCTCGCGGGCAATGGCCTCGGCCGTTGCGGCATGGTCGCCGGTGATCATCTTCACGCCGATCCCGGCGTCCTGGCATTCCCGTATTGCGGTCAGCACCTCTTCGCGTGGCGGGTCGATGAGTCCGAGCAGTCCGATCAAGGTGACGCCTTGCTCGACATCGGAGAAGTTGAGGCCGCGATGGCCTTTTGGCATATCCTTCCGCGCGATCGCGAGCATGCGTTGTCCTTGTGCGGCAATCGCGCCGGTCTCCGCGTGCCAAAACGCCTCATCGAGAGGCTCGACTCCGCCCGGGCCGCATTGCCCGCTGCACATGGCAAGAACGCGCTCCGGCGCGCCCTTGATGAGCGCGAATGCGACGCCGTCTTCGTGGCTATGGTGCAGCGTCGCCATGAATTTGTGCTCGGTATCGAAAGGGATCTCGTCGGTTCGCGGAAGCTGCTTGCGTAGCAGCGCGGCGTCGTAACCAAGCTTCATCCCGAGACTGACAAGGGCGCCCTCCATCGGATCTCCGTGAACGCGCCAATCGCCATCGCTGTGACGTAGGTCCGCATCGTTGCAGAGGATGGTCGCCTTTGCCGCCTCGACCAGCGTGGTGTAATGCGCCGCTTGGACCGGCTCGCTGTCGAGTCTGATGTCGCCCTCGGGGTCGTAGCCCGCGCCGGAAACCTCGAACTGACCCTCGGCGGTGAGTAGCGTGCGAACCATCATCTCGTTCCGGGTCAATGTTCCCGTCTTATCGGAACAGATGACCGAAACCGAACCGAGGGTTTCGACTGCGGGGAGACGCCGGATAATGGCGTTCCGCGCCGCCATGCGCTGGACGCCGATGGCGAGCGTGATGGTCATCACCGCAGGCAGGCCTTCGGGAATGGCGGAGACCGCGAGGCCGATCACCACCATGAACGCCTCCTGCCAGGGGTAGTCCCGAGCGAGAACCGCGAAGGCGAATACGGCGGCGCAGCCGATCAGGATGATGATCGTAAGAAGACGGGCGAATTCGCCCATTTGGCGAAGAAGAGGCGTGGTCAGCGTCTCGACCGTGCCGACAAGGGTGCTGATGCGGCCGAGCTCGCTGGCCGCCCCCGTCGCGACGGTCACGCCGCTGCCGCCACCAGCCGTCACCAAGGTGCCGGAGAAGGCCATCGAGTGCCGGTCGGCCAGCGGAAGATCGGCGGGGACGGGGCGCGGGTCTTTCTCCACGGGCAACGATTCGCCGGTGAGCGCGGCTTCATCGATGCGCAGATTGCGTGCCCGGACGAGACGCAAGTCCGCCGGCACCCGGTCGCCGGGTTCCAAGAGGATAATGTCGCCCGGGACGATGTCCTCGGCCGCCACGACCATGCGCGCGCCCTCACGGACGACCGAGGCGTGGGGATCGATCATGCCGTGGATTGCTTCGAGCGCTTTTTCGGCGCGGCCCTCTTGAATGAATCCGATTACCGCATTGAGGATGACCACCGCCAAAATGACCGCGGCGTCTACCACGTGACCGATAGCGGCCGCCAACACGGCCGCGCCAAGAAGGACGTAGATCAGCAGGTTGTGAAACTGGAGAAGGAACCGCCGGAAGGCGCTTTGTTTCGCCCCCTCGGGAAGGCGGTTGGGGCCATAACGCTCTTTGCGCTGGGCGGCGTCGCTTGCGCTCAGTCCCGCCGGCTCGGTCTCCAGCGCCGCAAGGACGTCGGCCGCGGGCTCTGCGTACCAGGCCGCAGGCGCGTCCTCGCCGGCCTTGCCGCGCGGCGCCGATGCCGTGTCAGAACGGCCAGTTGCTTTCACAGATTTCGCCATGACCTCTCTTTTGCGGACAGACCATGTGTCGCCGCAAAGGACAAGCGGGCCACCGTGAGGCCGGGCGTCGCTCCGGCCATGCCCGGGGAGCCCTAGCTGATCCAGCGAATGTCGGGAGATTTTCGGGGGACCGGCGGCGGTTGGCGGCGGGGATGGCCGATGGCGATCGGCGCGATCGGCGAGAACGCTGCCGGGATGCCAAGAGCCCCTTTGCCGTCCGGCGTGGCCAGCCACTGTTGGGCAAAGCCGATCCAACATGTGCCGAGGCCTTTTGCGTAGGCTGCCAGCATGAAATTCTCCGCGGCCAGCGCGCAATCCTCGATCGCCCAGTCCGTCGGCTCCGCGGCGGCGATCACCACCACGGCGGGCGCGTGATAGAAAATATGAAACTTCGGATCGTTGAGCACCTCACGGAAGGGATGGGCCGGCGCGCCGAGCGAGGCTTTCAGCAAATGCGACTTTGCCTGGTCCGAGATGCGGTTGAGCAGAGTGCCATCCTTGACCACGACGAAAGCCCAAGGCTGCTGATTGATGGCGCTCGGTGCTTGAATCGCGGCGTCGATCAAGTCTCGTAATACCGTATCGTCGACCGGCGCCTCGGTATATTCGCGGACGGACCGCCGCCCATCGATGGCTTCCAGTAGCTCCATGGGCTCAGATCCCGGGCGGTCTCGCGCCTCGGCTCTCGGTAGGGAGGTGTGGCTCATGCGCCGACGATCCCGCGCGGGCTGAATTTCGTCGTTGAGCCAGATCAATGGCGGCGGTTCTGGTGCGCTTAAGGGGTCGGCTGATCGGGCATAGGCGGCAAGTCGCCGTCGGGGGGCAGGTCGCCGTCCGGGGGCGGGGGCAATTCGTCGAGCGGGGCCGGTGGCTCGACCGTTACGGCCGGCAACGGCTCGCTGAGCTTCTCCGTGGTCCAGTCGAGCAGCTCGAGTTCGACCTTGTCGAAGGCGGTGCTTAAGGCATCCACATAGGCGCGCGCGTCACTGCCCTTTGCCGGCGCCTCGCTTTCGAATTTTCGCGAGTCGATGATCTGGCCGTCGGGGCTCTGAAGTTTAGCGAGGATGACGATCCGGGCTTCCGGCTCGCCTTGGGTCGAAACGTCGAACTGCCGGATGTCGAGGGAAAGCTGATAGTTGCTGGCGAAGTCGCCGATGGTGCGGCTGACCGATTGCGCGTAGCCGGCGTTCTCGAAGGTCTCCAAGAGTTTCGCTTGCGCGAGGATGGGCAGGCTGTCGCTCCAGCGCGCGTCCTCGAGGGGCAGGCTCTCGTCTGGCGCGGGCCGCGTCAGAATCTTGTCGGTGTTGAAGGCAAGCAAGGTGGTCGGCTCCGGAATGATCAGCTGCCAAGCGGGCGTCTCCTCCGGCGGCGGCGGAAGATCGGACGCGGGCTTGAGCGAATACAGCACGCCCTTGGCCTTGCCGCCTCCGGTCATGCGCTCGATGCCCGCCAGGATGCCGTCGACTCTGTCCGAATTGCGCGCCAGCGCATCGGTGAACACCTCGATGTTGACGATGGCCTCGTTCAGCGGCTTCGCGTTCTGATCGAGGATCGTCTCGACTTGCTGGAAGGCATCGCGCGCGGACTGGGTCCAGTCCTGGCCAACGCCCGGCGGCGCGATGAGGGTCGGTGCGCCGCCTTCGGCTTCAATCGGCTCGGTGGAGGTGCCGCCTGTCAGCGTTACGGCGACGCCGCCCGTCAGCCCCTGCTGCTCGACATTGACGCGCGTGTCCTCGCGGATCGGCGTGTTCTTCACCACGGAAATGGTCGCGATTACCTGCTGGGGCTGGTCCGGATTCAGCGCGACGCCCGTCACGTCGCCGACACGGATGCCGTTGAACAACACCGCGGAGCCCACGAGAAGGCCCGACACCGCGCTTTCGAACCGCACGCGATAGGTCTCGCGCTCGCCGAAGCCGCCCTTGTTCTCGAGCCAGTAGACGAAGCCGAAGCTCGCGAGGATCACGGCGAGCATGAAAAGTCCGATCAAGGCGTAGCGGGCACGGGTTTCCATCGATCAGGTCCCTTCAAGTTTATGCGCTCATCTGGCGGCCGGCCAGCATGCCGCCGCGCTTGCCCTGGAAGTAGGTCTTTACCCAGGGGTGTTCCGACTCAAGCATAGTGGTGATGGGGCCGTCGGCCACGACCTTGCCATCGGCCAAGACCGCGATCCGGTCGCATGCGGTGTAAAGACTCTCCAAGTCATGGGTCACCATGAAGACGGTGATCTCCAAGGTCTGCTGGAGCGTGCGGATCAGTTCGTCGAAATCGCCGGCGGAGATCGGGTCGAGGCCCGAGGTCGGCTCGTCAAGAAACACGATCTCGGGATCGAGCGCCAGCGCGCGCGCAAGCGCCACGCGCTTGGTCATGCCGCCCGAAAGCTCGGAGGGGAACTTGTCGCCGTCATGCGGCGTGAGCCCGACCATCTCCAATTTAGCAAGCGCCATCTCGTCCATCAGCCGCTGCGAGATATCCAGGTTCTCACGCATCGGGAACTGGATGTTTTGCTTCACCGTGAGCGAGGAGAACAGCGCGCCTTGCTGGAAGAGAACCCCCCAGCGGCGTTCGAGCGCGCGGCGTTCCTCCTCGCTCGCATGGTCCAGATCGACGCCGAGTACCTCGATGGAGCCATGACGCCGGGGCAGAAGGCCGATAATGGTGCGCAGCAAAACCGACTTGCCGGCGCCGGATGCGCCGACGACGCCGAGGATTTCCGCGCCGCGCACGTCGAGATCGAGATGATCGAGCACGGTTTGCCCGTCGAAACCGACCACGAGGTCGCGCACTTTGATGACGGCGTTCTTCTCGGTCATCAGAGATCACATTCCGATCGAAGCGAAGAAGATGGCGAACAGGCCGTCGAGCACGATCACCAGGAAGATCGATTCGACGACGGATTTTGTCGTCTGCAGGCCCAGGGACTCGGCGCTGCCTTTGACGCGCAAGCCTTCGGCGCAGGCGACGATGCCGATGACCAGGCCCATGAAGGGCGCCTTGATCATGCCGACATTGAAGTGGGTGAGGGAGATCGCGTCGATGAGCCGCGCGATATAGATGTCGGGACTTATGCCGCCATAAAGCCAGGCCACGAGCCCGCCGCCAACCAGTGCCGACATGGAGCCGAGAAAGGCCAGCACGGGAAGCGCCACTACGAGTACGAGGATGCGCGGCAGGATGAGGACCTCGACGGGATCGAAGCCCATGGTTCGCAGCGCGTCGATCTCCTCGCGCATCTTCATGGAGCCGAGCTCGGCGGTGTAAGAACTGCCCGAGCGGCCGGCGACCATGATGGCGACGATGAGCACGCCGATCTCGCGCAAGACGAGGATGCCGACAAGATCGACCGAATAGAGCTCGGCGCCGAATTTGCGGAAGTGGAAGATGCCTTGCTGCGAGATGATGGCGCCGATGAGGAAGGTGATGAGCAGGATGATGGGGACCGCCTGCCAGGCCACGCGATCGAATTGATGCACGGTCGAGGTGAGGCGGTACTCGCGCGGGCGCATCAGCACGCGCCCCAGGCCCATGCCGGCCGCGCCCAACATCTCGGAGAACACGATGAGATTGTGCCCGAAGGACGCGCCGCCGCGGCCAATGGCGGCAAGCGCGGAGACGATGGGGTTCTCGCGCGGCGCCTGTGACGGCGGCTCGCGGTTGACGCCTTGCATCTCCTTCAGGAGGCCGCGATCGTGCCTGGGCAGGCCCACGATCCTCGGCTTGCGCCCTGCGTCTGTCCATTGGCGGGTGAGGCGCTCGAGGAGCCAGGCGCCGAAGGTGTCGAACTCGCGGACGCCGGCCATGTCGATCGACACGTCCTTGGCCTTTGGAGCCTCGCCGGTGACCCGGTCGACCAGCGATTCAAGCTCGCCGGCGTGGGGGGCGGTCCAGGAGCCGCCCGCGGAAAGCTCGAGCCGCTTTCCAACCAATTTGTGCGTCAGCAAAGCCTCGCCCATAGCAGTTCGCTCCTAGCCACCTGAATTCTCCCAGCCGCGAGGGGCACCCGAGGGTCGCCCCTCCTGGCGGTCACGATTCGGGCCTAAGACTAGCGGCGAATTAGCTGCGGGTCAGGCGGATCGATACGCCTTGCAGCGCGGATCCGGTGGTCGAGATCGAGACGCTCTGACTGGATCTGCTGTAATTCACGATCATGCTGCCCCTAACCGTCCCGGAAACCCGAATGGCGAGCCTGCCCGGTTTGGCGGTGCCGGATGCGGCGCCGGACGCATTATAGGTCCGCTCTTCCCAATTGCCGCTGAGTTGGCTGCCGCTGAGGCTGAGCTTGCTCCGGATTTCCACCTTGCCGCTCGGGGAGTTGCAGCGAATGGCCAAGCCAAGGCGCTGGCCGCCGCCCGTGTAGTAGGCGTTGCAGCTCAGACGCTCGGTGCCCGAGCTCAGGCGCATCGTGCCGCTTCCCCGCCAGGTGCCGAGCAGCGTGTCAAAGGGGCTTGCTTCGACCTTTTGAGAGGGGGTGGACACAAACAGGCCGGCGATGGCCAAAGTCGCCACGAGAATCGGCGCGGTTTTGCGAATCACTGAGTTCATAGGTTCTCTCTTCCCGCAGTTATGAGTCTCGAACAAGTCAGGATGTTGTTACGAGGTGATGACCGGATGCTCTGGGATACAAAGCCCCTGGGATACCATTGGAAAATGCCTGTTGCTGATCGGTGACACGTCCCCGTCTAAACTCCTGGAGAATGGGCCAATCCTGGCTGATGGCGCTTGAGGCTGGAATAGACTGCTCGACGGGGTCTAGACTCCCATAAAATCAAGCGGCAAGCCAGAGGACCAGGCCATCGCACCCGCGCCCAACGTCACAATTACCTATTGCCGGTTGTGCAATTGGCTGCTCCGGGCAGCCTGGATGGGTCAGGAGCTGTTGTCCACCTTCGCCGAGGAGCTCGGCTCGCTCACGCTGATTCCGAACGATCAAGGTGGCGTTTTCGAGGTGCGCATCGACGGGGACCTGATTTGGTCGCGCGGTGAACAGGGCCATTTCCCGGAAATCAAGGAGCTCAAGCAATTGGTGCGCGATAAGGTCGCCCCGGCGCGCGATCTTGGCCATGTGGACGCCAAGGATCCCTAGATCCTTTGTGCGGGGCCTCGCAGAGGGCTCCCAGCGGTCCATGTCAGTCTCTTGTCCGAGCCTCCAGCCAGCCGTAGGGGGCCTTTTATTTCAGGGCCTTGAGGCGGTTTCCCTCTGGCTTCTGCGCTTTTGCGTTCCTACATCAAAGAGGAGAAATGCAAAGCCTTGGAGGCCGCTCCCATGCCCCGTCCCGTCGTCGTCGATATTCCTCATAATCTTGGCAAGGAGGAAGCCAAGCGCCGGCTTCAGTCCGGGTTCGGAAACGTGCGCTCCAACCTCGCCGGAAATTTCATGGTGCTGAAGGACGCTTGGTCCGGGGACCATCTCGATTTCCAAGCGAACCTCCTCGGGCAGACGACCAAGGGTAGGGTGGATGTGGCCGACAACCACGTGCGGCTGGAAGTCGAGCTGCCCATGGTGTTGGCGATGCTTGCGGAGAAGGCGAAGGCCTTGGTGAAGCGCCAAGGCCAGCTCATGCTGGAGAAGCCGACCCCGAAGCGCTGAGCGTTGCCTCAGGAAATCTCGACGATGGTAGCTTCGCTCGCGCCCGCCTGGACGGTCTCGCCGGTGGGTTTTCCCATGATGGCCTGGGCCACGGGAGAGACATAGGACAGCGTGCCGTGGGTCGGATCCGCCTCGTCCTCGCCGACGATTTTGTAGGTCTGGCGGCGTCCGTCGTCGCGTTCGAGGGTCACTTTCGAGCCGAAATGGACCTCGGTTGCCTGTTCCGGCGGCTCGACGACCTGGGCGGTGGCCCGGCGCGAGGTCCAATAGCGCAGATCCCGGTTGATCTTGGCAAGCAGCGGCTTGTCGTCGGCGTCGTGCGCGGCGGCATGCTCCTCGTGGAGACGCGCCAGCTCCGTCTCTATCAGCTCAAGCCCGCGCTTGGTCACGAGGTTATGGGGCGATATCGGCCGATCCGGGAGGTCGTCATAGACGTCCCCGCCTTCCGGCTCCTTGGTGAAAGCCTTGCTCATAAGACAACTATATCACGTCCAGGGCCTCGGGATGGTCCCCCGTCTTTCGACCGTTGTTTGGGCAATGGCACAATTTTAAGCTGCACCCTTGGCCTCAAGCCCCCCTATTATGCTAGAGAATTAGGCAAAGACCTGTTTTTGAGCAGGCAATTTGGGGGAGGGGACGACCATGATTGCGGGGGATACCGCGTGGCTGATCACGGCCACGGCGCTTGTTCTGTTCATGACTTTGCCGGGCTTGGCCTTGTTCTACGGCGGGCTCGTGCGCGCCGAGAACCTGCTCTCGGTCCTGATGCAATGTTTCACCATTGCCAGCCTGATGTCGGTGCTCTGGCTCATCGCCGCCTATAGCCTCACCTTCTCGGGGGACGGCGCCTGGATCGGGGATTTGCGCAAGGTGCTGCTCATCGGCGTGCCGCGCGATGCCCTATCGGGGACCATCCCCGAGAGCGTCTTTTTCATGTTCCAGATGACCTTCGCCATCATCACGCCGGCGCTGATCGTGGGCGCTTTCGTCGAGCGGATGCGCTTCGGCGCGGTGGTGCTGTTCTCCGCGCTGTGGCTATTCCTCGTCTATGTGCCGGTGGCGCATTGGATCTGGGGCGGTGGATGGCTCGCCGAACGGGGCGTCATGGACTTCGCCGGCGGGCTCGTGGTGCATCTCACCGCCGGCGTCTCGGCCTTGCTGCTCGCGATTGTCTTGGGTCCGCGCGTGGGTTTTCCGCATGACGTGCGGCCGCCGCACGCGCCGTGGATGACCATGGTCGGCGCCTGCATGCTGTGGGTCGGCTGGTTCGGCTTCAATGCGGGCAGCGCGCTTTCGGCCGGCGCCGACGCCGGCATGGCGATGACCGTCACCCATATCTCGGCGGCCACGGCGACACTCGTGTGGATCACCATCGAGGCGGTAAAGTTCGGCAAGCCGAGCATGGTGGGCGCCGTCACCGGCACCATTGCCGGCCTTGCCTCCATCACGCCGGCCTCGGGTTATGTGGGGCCGGGTGCGGCGCTCGTGATCGGCTTCGTGGGCGGTTCGCTCTGCTACGTGATGGTGATGATGGTCAAGCACCGCTTCAAGATCGACGACTCTCTCGACGTGCTGGCCGTGCACGGCGTGGGCGGTGCGATCGGCGTCATGCTCACCGCGGTGTTCGCCGATGCGGCGCTCGGCGGCATTGGGCTTGCCGAAGGACGGAGCATCGGCGGCCAAGCGGCTATTCAACTCGCCGGGCTTGTCGCGGTTCTGATATGGTCGGTGGTTGTAAGCTTCATCATCATCAAGGTCGTGCAGGGGATCATCGGGCTGCGCGTGAGCGCGGAGATCGAGGAGCAAGGTCTGGATATCAACATCCACGGCGAACGCGGCTACAACATGTAAGCGGGGACCGGATATGAAATACATTATCGCAGTCATTCAGCCGCACCAGCTCGAGGCGGTGCGCGCGGCGCTCGCGGGGATCGGCGTGCAAGGCATGACCGTCTCCGAGGTGCAAGGTTTCGGCCGCCAAAAGGGACAGACCGAGATCTATCGCGGCGCTGAATACACCACGCAATATGTGCCCAAGGTGAAGCTGGAGCTCGCGGTGAGCGCTGCGGACGCCGATACCGTGGTCGGGGTGATCGGCGATGCGGCGCGGACGGGCCGCATCGGTGACGGCAAGGTCTTCGTGTTGCCGTTGGAAGGCGCTATGCGCGTGCGCACAGGCGAGATGGGCGCCGACGCGCTCTAGCCCGCCAAGCCGCTTAGCCCGCCAAGAGCAAGGCGACCGGAAATGTTCGCAGCACCTCGGCGACGCTCAAGCGGCCGTCGGTCGCCGTTACGGTCTCGCCGGTCAGGGCGTTGCGCCATTGGCGCCTGGACCGTTCCGCCGGCAGCGTCACGAAGGTATCGTTCCAGGTTTCAGGGGTTACCAGCGGCCGATCGTTGCCGTGCACGAGCGTGCTCGCGCGGATTGGGACGATGGTGATGGCACTGCTCGCATCGTCGCTGCGCAAGAAGGCCAGCACGCTGCCGCCATAAGTGCCGCCGGTCTCAAGCGGTGTGTAGTTGCCGGTGGTGAACAGGGCGGGCTGCGCGCTGCGCACCTGAAGCACTTTGGTAATGACGGAGAGCTTGATGGCGCCGCTGCGCCAATCGGCCAAAAGATCGGCGGCGTTGCGTGAGGCGTCGCTGTCGAGAAGCTGCCGCCTTGCGTCGAAGTCCACAGGTCGCCTGTTGTCGGGATCGACCAGGCTCAGATCCCACAGCTCGGCGCCTTGATAGATGTCCGGCAAGCCCGGCGCGGTCAGCTTGAGGAGCGTCTGCGCCAAGGAATTGAGGGCGCCGGCCACCTCGAGCTTCGTCTGTTCGCGGGAGAAGTCCTCGAGGAAGCCGCGGCTCCTTGCGGGGTCGAGCGCGCCACGCACGAAGACCTCGACGGCCTTCTCATAGGCTTCGTCCGGGGCCGTCCAGCTGGTGCGGACCTTCGCCTCCTTGATGGCCTTCAGCATGAAAGCCGTCATGCGCTCGGCGAGCGCGGCCATGGCTTCGCCATCGGTGATGTCGAGGCTGAAAGGCCACGCGCCGGCCAGCGCCTGGTAGAACGTCCATTCGTCGTTGGCGATAGGGGCGCGGTCGTCATCGGTCTCGGTGAGGTGCGTCGCGTTCATGGCCGACCATCGCGCCACCTGGCGGGCCCAGGCGCGCGGCGTCTCGCTCAAAGTATAGAGCCGCGCGCGTCCGTCTTCGCCGCGCTTGGTGTCATGGGTGGACGTGGTCAGAAGGCCGTGCGGCTGGTGGAGGCGCCGCGCTGCGATCTCTTCATGAAAACGTTCGAGCGGGTGGCCGAAATCCTCGGGCGAGCCGCCGACCTCGTTCAAGGCGATGAGGCGGTTGTAGCAATAGAACAACGTGTCCTCGACGGCCTTGGCCATGAGCGGACCGGTCGTCTGCTGCAAGCGGGTCACGAAGGTGAGGGCCTCGGCGCGTGCCGTCGGGTCCGGCAGATCGAGCCGCCAGATGCGCGCGACGAAGTCGATGGCGCCTTCGTCCTCGACCTCGCGCGTGCTTTTCGCCGTCTCCAGCGCCAGTGCGATCAACGCTTCGTCCTCGGGCCGCGGACCATTGACGTCGACATAGGTGCGGTAGACGGGAAGCGAGACGCCGAGCTCGATGATGGCCCGGCGCAGCGTGTCGCGGCCATAGTCGCGCGTGGCGAGGTCGGCCTGAGCAAGCTGCGAGGCGAGCCCCGTGAGCACGTCGAGCTCGCCGGCGAGATTACGCACGAAGATGTGCCGCTTGATGGTGACGAGCAATGTCGCATAGTCGATCGTCTCACCGGTGAACTGTTCATAGGCGGCCGTGAGCGCGGCTTCGCCATGCGGACTGGTGAGGACGCCGCCGAGCGCGCGGATGAATTCGTAGCCGGTCGTGCCCTGCACCGGCCAATCCGGCCGCAGCGTCTCGTCGCCCTCGAGGATCTTCTCCACCAGCAGGATGAACGGGTGGTCTTCGCCGATCATCTCGCGCAGCTTGAGAAAATAGGCGAGCGGATCGGCGAGCCCGTCGACGTGATCGAGGCGCAAGCCGTCGATCAGGCCCTCGCCCGCCAGCTCAAGCATGAGGCGGTGGGTTTCCTCGAACACGCTCGGCTGTTCCATGCGGACGCCGACGAGATCGGCCACCTCGAAGAAGCGGCGATAGGTCAGGGTCTCGCGCGCCGCGCGCCAATAGGCGAGCCGCCAGACTTGCGCCTCATGCAGGCCGTGGATGGCTTCGCGGTCCGCCGCGAGGTCGATCAGCGCGGCCCGCAGGGTTTCGCCTTGCGCTTCGTCTTGGGCGCGCGCGACAAGCTCGGCTTTCAGTTCGCCTGCGGTCTCCGGCGTGGTGCTGGCGAAGCGGTTGGTGAGGTCTTCGAACTGGGCCCCGGCGCGCGCCAGCACGTTGGCGTAGCTCGGTGGACTCAAGGGCAGCTTCGTGCCGCTCACGGTGAAATTCATGCCGCCGCTATCGGCATCGAATTCGAGGCCGAAGCTTCCTCTGTCGAGCGCCTGGCCGTAGGGCTCGGCGAGCACGGGGATCAGGAGTTTCGGCGCCGACCAGTCGATGTCGAAATAGCTGGCGCGGGGGCTGTCGGCGCCCCATTCGAGCACGTCGCACCACCACGGATTGAAGGGGCTTGCCCCCATGTGGTTGGGCACGAAGTCGACGATGACGCCGATACTCTCGGCGCGGAAGGCCTCGACCATGGCGCGAAAGCCGTCCGCGCCGCCGAGAGTCGGCTCGATCTCGTCGTAGCTCGCCCCGTCATAACCGTGGGTCGAACCGGGCAGGGCGCGCAGGATGGGCGACACATAAAGATGCGAGACGCCGAGCTTGGCGAGATAGGGGGCGAGGCTGGCGGCGCGCGCGAAGTCCATGCCTTCGCGGAGCTGCAGCCTGTAGGTGGCGCGCTCCGTCATCGCCGTGGACGTTCGGCCGCCACCGCCTCGATCACGGCGCGGAACAGCTTCTTCTCGCCCAATGATTCGAGCGCGACGGGCGTCTTGCGCCGCCAGTTAGGATGCTCGTCCACGGTGCCGGGGAGGTTGGCTTGTTCGATGAGCCCGAGCGCGTCGTCGAGCTGGACGGCCAGCAGCCGGCACTGCGTGAGCGCCAGGAAGCGGTGGACCGCGATCAGCACGTCATCGGGCATCTCCGGAGACTCGGCGTGTGCCTTGTCGGGCGCGAGCGCCTGGGCGTCGACGAGAGCCTGTAAGAGAAGCTGGCGGTCCCGCAAGCGATCCTGCCGTTGCACCACGGCCTCCGTTTCCGTGGCGCGGCCCGTCTTCACGCGCCAACCGATGTCGCGGCTGACCCACCAGCCCTTGAGCGTCGGCAGATCGTGAGTCGACGCGCATACCAGGGCTTCGCGCGGGTAAGCGTGCGGCGGCATCCAAATGCCCTCCCGCTCGCTGAAATAAAAGACGTGGTAGCTCAGAAGGCCAGCCCGAACCATGATGTCGGTGAATCCCGGGGAAACCGTGCCGAGATCCTCGCCGATGATGATGGTCTGGGCGATCCACGACTCTTCGACGACGCCCTCCAAAAGCTCGCGGAAGGGATAAGCCACATACGCCCCTTCGGTGGCCGTGCTGCCTTCGGGGATCCAATACAATCTCTGAAGCCCCATGGCGTGGTCGATGCGCAACGCGCCGCCATGGTGCAGGTTCGACCGCAGCACGGAGCGATAGGGCTCGAACCGTTCTTCGGCGAGCCCGACCGGCGAGAAGGGGACGAGGCCCCAGTCTTGGCCGGCGGCGCTGAAGGGATCAGGGGGGCACCCGATCCGCGCGTGCCGGGCAATGGCCGGGCCATCGACCCAGCTGCGCGATCCGTCCGGCGAAATGCCCACGGCGAGATCGAGATAAAGGCCGATGCGCATACCGGCCGCCTTGGCGCGCTCGCGCGCGTTGGCGAGTTGGCTGTCGGCGACCCATTGCAGCCAAGCGTGGAAGGCGATGCGGGGCTTGGCCGCGCGCGCGAAATCGCGCACGGAGAGATTGTCCGAGTCTTGAAAGTCTTCGGGCCACGTCGTCCACGCCGCGCTGCGGCCTTCGGCAACGAAGCGTTCGGACAGAGCCTCAAACAGCGCGTGACCTTCGAGTGTCGTTCCGTGCTCGGCGCAGAACGCCTCGAAAGCGTTCTTGGCCTCTTCATTCGCGTTCGCCACGAAATGGGCAAACAGGGCTTCCAGAGCGCGCATCTTCACGCGGTGAACGCCTATGTAGTCGATGAGCTCGGTTTCGCGTAAGGCCGGAAGCGCCGCCTCGAGCTCGGCCCGTTCCGGCAATTGTCCAAATCCCGGCACCTTGTCCGGCGCGATCAGCAGCGGATTGAGAAAGTCGCGGCTCGAGGGGCTGTACGGGCTCGTGCGCGATGGATCGGCGATGAACAGCGCATGCAAGGGGCTGACGCCGACGAAATCGGCACCAAGGCCGCCGGCGAATTCGGTGAGCTGCGCCAGATCCTCGAAATCGCCGATGCCCCAGTTCCGCGACGAGCGCAGCGAATAGGCCTGCACCGAAATGCCCCAGGCGCGATGGTCGACCAGGAAGGGCGGCCAATATGCGCTTCCCGACAGGCCCGCCACGTCCTCGAAGGCGGGCGGCTCGGGAAGGGCTGCGTCCGCGTCGTGGATCGGCACGCCCATGGCCTCGAGCACTTTGGCTTTGGTCTCTGGCGGCGTGGTGACCCAGTCACCTTTCTCGCTGACATAGCCCTCGGCGATACCGAAACGTTCAGCCAATTTTTCGAGCCGTTCCGGCATTCCTACTCCTGACCTGTCAGTGCGGCGATAACGGACCACGGCGGCAGCATCCCTTGAGCGAGATCCGCATCGCGGGGGTGGGTAAAAAACGGCGTGCCGATCTCAGTCGGAATTTCGGCCGCCGTGTCGGCGAGATTGGCGGTGAGTTGAAGTCTGCTGCCGTCGGCGCAGGCCCAACTGACCGTGAAAGCATCGCCCGCGATGGCGTCGACCTTGCCGGCGTCGCCGCCGATCCCGGCAAGACGCGGCACGATATAGGCGAAGCGTGTGGCAATCAGATGTTTGACATGCGCCAATCTGGCCGAGGCCACGGGCGCGAGCCTCGAGGCCGCGAATGTCTGAAGCGCGTTCGGGTCGGGCACAAGGTTGTTAGTGAAGGCTTCGGCGAAGACCTTGTTGTTGCCGAACTCCTCGTTGCGGCCCTTGCGCACGGCTTCGGCCAGGTCGCCGGTAAAGTCCGTGAAGTATTGAAACGGGCGCACCTCGCCATATTCGTCGCCCATAAACAGGAGGGGGATGTGCGGGGACAGCAAGAGCAGCGCCAGCGCGGCCTCGACCGCTTCCGGCTTGGCGAGCGTGGTGATGCGGTCGCCTTGCGCGCGGTTCCCGGTCTGGTCGTGGTTTTGCAGAAAGTCGATGAAGGCGGTGGGCGGCAGATGCGCCGACGGCTCGCCGCGTTTGCGCCCGTCGCGAAACGGCGAGGGCTCGCCTTGGTAGCCGAAGCCGCGCGCCATGGTCTCGGCAATGCGGCGCACCGGGTCGTCCGCGTAGTCCTGATAGTAGCCGGTGTCCTCATGCGCCAGGAGCGACTGCATGGTGTGATGCCAATCGTCGTTCCACTCTGCGGTGAACAGGCGCGGGCGGTTGTCGGCATCGAATCGCAGCAGCCGCGTGGTGTTCTCGTCGTCCTCGACGGTGAGATGGATGTGCCGGTCGGGAAAGCGCTTGCGCACTTCGCGCGCCATCTCGGCAAGGATCTCTTCTTGCGAGGGATCCTTGATCTGATCGATGGCGTCGAAGCGTAGGCCGTCGAACCGGTACTCCTCGAGCCAATAGAGCACGTTGTGGACGAAGAAATTGCGTACGGGTGCGCGGTCGAAGGCGATTGCCGAGCCCCACGGCGTGTGGCGTTCGGCATCGAAGAAGTCCGGCGCGTAGAGGTGCAGATAGTTTCCGTCAGGGCCGAAATGGTTATAGACCACGTCGAGCAGGACCATGAGTCCGTGTTTATGCGCCGTATCGACCAGGCGCTTCAAGCCCTCGGGGCCGCCATAGGCGATATGCGGCGCGTAGAGCAGCACGCCGTCATAGCCCCAGCCGCGATCGCCGGCGAACTGCGCCACGGGCAGGATCTCGATGGCGGTGACGCCGACATCGATGAGGCGATCGAGATCGTCAACAATGGCGTCGAACGTGCCATCGGCGGAGAATGTACCGGTGTGCAGCTCATAGAGGACGGCCTCTTCCCAGGGGCGGCCTTTCCAGTCCGCCGTCTGCCATTCATAGGCGCGCGGGTCCACGAGTCGGCTCGGTCCATGAACGTCGCCGATTTGCGCACGCGCAGCCGGGTCCGGCACGCGCATGCCGTCGGCGAGGACGAAGTGATAACCGCCGCCGACCGGCACCGCGTCTGTGGTGACCTCGAACCAGCCCTCGGTGGCTTGCTCCATGGGGACGGTCGCGCCGCTCTCGCTCAGGAGAGAGACTTCGCTTTGCGCCGGCGCCCACAGCTTGAAGCGGGCCCCGCCGTCGACGATCTCGGCGCCCAACGGCAATTCATGGGCGAAACGCGCAGCCATCAGTCGGTCCTCTCGAAGAGCAAGAGCCCGCGTCCCGGAATGGTGGTTTTTCCGGTGGCGATGGGCGAGGGGTCTGGACGGATCAAGCCGTTTGCCGAGTCGCACAGGAGCCGCCAGCGCAAATGGCGCTTGCCGAAATACGGGAAGATGAAATCGATAGGCTCGGCGTCGGCGTTGAACAGCAGCAGCAGGATCTGGCCGTCACCGGCAAGAGAAGCGCCGATGCATTTGGCCACCGGATCTGCCCAATGCTCGGCCTGTTTCTCTTCGCCGTCCGGTTTGAACCAGGTGATATTTTTTATGAGCGGCGCCACGGGCTCGCCGTGAAGAAAGCGCGGGCTTCGGAGCAGCTTCTGTTGCGCGCGCAAACTGACGACGCCGCGCGCGAAATCGTGGAAGGCGCGGTCGCGGTCGTCGAGCGCTGTCCAGTTCACCCAGGAAATCTCGTTGTCCTGACAAAATGCGTTGTTGTTGCCTTCTTGGGTGCGGCCAAGCTCGTCACCCATCTGCAGCATCGGCGTACCCTGGCTGAACAGGAGACTTGCGACGAGGGCGCGGCGCAGCCGGTCGCGGCAATCGACAACAGCGGGAACGTCGGTCGGCCCTTCGACGCCACAATTCCAACTCCGGTTATCCGAGTGTCCGTCCCTGTTGTCTTCGCCATTCGCTTCGTTGTGCTTGTCGTTGTAAGAGACCAAGTCGGTCAGGGTGAACCCGTCATGGGCGGTGACGAAGTTAACGCTGGCCCAGGGTTTGCGGCCGCGGTGATCGTAAGTCTCCGCGGAACCCGATATGCGGCGTCCGAGCGCCGGCAGCAGGCCCATGTCGCCCTTCCAATAAGAGCGCAACCCGTCGCGCCACTCATCGTTCCATTCCGCCCAGCCTGGCGGAAAGCCGCCGACTTGATAGCCGTTGTCGCCAAGGTCCCACGGCTCGGCGATGAGCTTCACTTGGCTGAGGACCGGGTCCTGGCCGATCGCGTCGAGGAAGGACGCGCTTGGGTCGAATTCGGTATTGCTGCGGGCGAGTGCCGAGGCAAGATCGAAGCGGAAGCCGTCCACGCCGCATTGCTCCACCCAATAGCGCAGCGAATCCATGACCATCTGGAGCACGCGGGGGTGGCCGAGATCGAGCGTGTTTCCGCAGCCCGTGGTGTCGTGATAATGGCGCTTGTTCTCCGCGAGCTTGTAATAGGAGGCGTTGTCGATGCCGCGGAATGACAGTGTGGGGCCGAGCTCGTTGCCTTCGGCGGTGTGGTTATAGACCACGTCGAGTATGACCTCGATGCCGGCTTCATGCAGGCGGTCCACCATGGCGCGGAACTCGGCGACATCGGCGCCCGGTGCCAGATAGCGTGTGGCGGGCGCGAAAAAGCCGATGCTGTTATAGCCCCAATAATTCGTGAGCCCATGGTCGACCAAGTGCCGATCGTCGATCATGGCGTGCACGGGCAGCAGCTCGATGGCTGTCACGCCGAGCTTGACGAGATGGTCGATGACCGCCGGCTGCGCAAGACCGGCGAAGGTTCCACGCAACGGCTCGGGGACATCCGGGTGCCGCGCCGTCATGCCCTTCACGTGCGCCTCGTAGATGACGGTTTCATGCCACGGGCGGTTGGGCCGGCCCTGCAGGGGCGGGTTGCTGTCGCCGACCACCACGCATTTCGGCATGAAGCGGGCGCTGTCCGTCTTGCTCTTGACCAGATCCGTGCGCTTGGCGCCGATCTGATAGCCGAACAGGCAGTCGTCCCAGATCAGCGACCCCGCATAATGGCGGGCATAGGGATCGAGCAGGAGCTTGTTGCGATTGAATCTATGGCCGTCGCGCGGTGCATAAGGCCCATGGACGCGGTAGCCGTAGTGCTGGCTCGGCGCGAGACCGGGCACATAACCGTGCCAAACCTCGTCGGTGAATTCCGGTAGAGCGATGCGCGCCGTCTCCGTGCCGTTCGCGTCGAACAGGCAGAGATCAACGCGGGTCGCGTTCGCGGAGAACAGCGCGAAGTTGACGCCGCGGCCGTCAGAGGTGGCGCCGAGTGGCCGTGGGGTCCCCGGATCAAGCTTGAACTCCGTCAATCGTCTTCCTCCTCGGCCGCGCCGTCCATTGGTTCGACCAATTCAAGGGCGGCGCGCAACGGAATCGGCAACAACACCGGCCGGTTCGCGCCTTCATACAAGATCTCGTGGAACAGCTTGTCCGCCAGGAATAGGGGCAGCAGCTCGCCGCCGGCAAGATGCGAACCGCTGGCTGAATCGTCGCGCGCCATGCCGTAGGCACGCAGGAAGCGCCGTTCCGCCAGCGAGCGCCAGTGAAGCGCGCGCGACTCGATTTGGTCAAGCTGGCTCGCGCCGCGTTGCCTTTGGCGATCGACGGCCGTCCGCGCCGCATAGTCGAAAGATCGCAGCATGCTGGCGATGTCGCGTGAGGGCGGCGCCTTCTGGCGGCGTTCTTCCGCGGGCTGATCGGGTTCGCCCTCGAAGTCGACGATGTAGATGTCGTTCGCCGATACGAGAATCTTGGCAAGATGGTAGTCGTTGTGCAGGCGCAGCTTGTTGCCGCGCGCGATCCTGGGGACCAGCGTGTCGATGCGTTTGAGCATGGAGTCGCGCTGAGACAAAAGCTTGTCGGCCAACTCGCGGGTTTCCGTCTCGATTGTCTCGGGCAAGGTCTCGAGATGCGCGAAAGCCTGCTCGGCGCGCGCGACCGCGCGTGCGCGCCACTCTTCGAGATCGGCGTCGGTCACGGGCTCGGGCGCGAAGTCGGAATCGTTCGGATCCGCGCCGGCAAAGGCCCGGTGCAGTTCGCCGGTGCGCCGTCCGATGGTCTCGACCAGGGAGAGTGAGTAGGGGATGCCGCCATTGGCGTCACCCATCAGACCCTCGTCTTCCAGCTCGCGGTCGAGCGCGTCGACCACGACGGTCCAGCTGTCGCCTTGGTTGCGGACATGTTCGAAGGCGAGGGCCAATGCGGTCGGGACGCCGTTGTCGTCCACATACTCGATGGCGCCGTAATAGGGTGGGCTGTTGGCGTAGCCGGCCTTGGAGAGAAAACGGCCCATCTCGATGCCGGGGTCCATGCCGGGGCGAAGCCGGCGGGAGATCTTCAAGAGCACGCGGTCGCCGAGAATGCGCGCGGTATGGGCATGCTCGCCCGTTTCCACGCGCCGCACGTCGAGCTCTTCCGACAGATCGAGGTCCCGCAATGCGTCACTGGCATCGAAGCGGAACGTGCCGTTGATGGCGGGCAAGGTGGTGTGGTCGCGCATGGCGTTCAGCAGCGCGCGGGGGAACGTCTCGCCATGCGCGGCGTCGAAGACGATGCCGGCCCGGGACCCGCGGCGGATCTTGGCCAGCAGATAGGGCAGCAGCGGGCTGTCGTGCCGCAAATTGTCTTCGCCCCAAGACAGCGCAAGGGGGAGGAAATATTGCTGCGTCGCGCCGTCCTTCAGGACGACATTCGTCGACACCAGCAGAAAACTCTCATCGCCCTTTTGAGGCAGTTCGCCGATCCGCTCCGGTGTGGCGGACGTCATGACAGCATCCTTCGGGCTGAACCAGCGTTGCCGCGCGATATAGGTGGGCAACAGATCATAGACGAAGCGGTTGAGGCGCTCGCGATCGCCTGCCTGGCTCTCGACCAGGTTCCAACCCTTGCCGAGCACAAGCGTTTCGAGCTCGGGCAGCGACTCAGGCTCGACATCCGGCAAGGAGGGAAGCTGTGCCGGGTCGGCGAGTGAGAACCAGTAGAAGCCGTAGGCCGGAAGCGTCAGCAGGTAGGGCAGCGTCCCGATGGGCGGAAAAGCCGAGGCGCCGGTGAGCTCGACCGGAACCTTGCCCTTCTGCAGCGCGAGGTCGAGCTCGACGGCCTGCGCGGAGCGCGACAGGTTGAACACGCACAGCATCACGTCGTCGTCATGCTCGCGCAAATAGGCCAGCACCTTCCGGTTGCGCGGCCGCAGGAAAGTCATGTCGCCATTGCCGAATGCCTGGTGGCCTTGGCGCACGGCGATCATGCGCTTGGTCCAGTTGAACAGTGAGCTTGCGTGTTTCTGCTGCGCTTCGACGTTGACCGTCTCGTAGCCGTAGATCGGGTCCATGATCGGCGGCAGGAAGAGCCGTTGCGGATCGGCGCGGGAGAAGCCGCCATTGCGGTCGGCCGACCACTGCATCGGCGTGCGCACGCCGTCGCGGTCGCCGAGATAGAAATTGTCGCCCATGCCGAGCTCGTCGCCGTAATAGAGCACGGGCGTGCCCGGCATCGAGAGCACGAGCCCGGTCAGGAGCTCGATCTTGCGCCGGTCGTTGTCGAGGAGCGGCGCGAGCCTGCGCCTTATGCCGAGATTGAGCCGCGCCCGCTGGTCGGT
>Ga0307378_10003712_pt1 | contig 22184 bp, 14 predicted proteins | sample UN1MG_FD_202238 | JGI IMG/M metagenome (GOLD analysis project Ga0307378, IMG submission 202238) | Soil microbial communities from Risofladan, Vaasa, Finland - UN-1 | ecosystem: Environmental > Terrestrial > Soil > Coastal area > Acid sulfate soil | place: Finland: Risofladan, Vaasa | collected...
GTGAGTTGGTCACGTTGTACATCGCAGACGTGACGATGACGAGTTCGTGCCCTTCGGCCCTGAACTTGTCCACTATCCCGCCCACGCGTTTCATGCTCTCGCCATCGGCGACGCCCGCGCCGCCGAACTTCATGACCAACTTCATCGTGTCATCCCTCTGTTCCCGCCTGGTGCCTTCCCTATCGCGCGAAGTCCTTCCTTATCTCTATCAGGTCGCGCAGGACGGAGCTCGCAGTCTCTCTTCCCCCTGCGCCCTTCCCGACCAGCGTGATCTCCCCCGCCGGGTCGGTGTCGAACGTGATCGCGTTGAATGTGCCGGATACGTTCAGCGGATGGGTCAGCGGCACCTCCTCGGGAGCGACCTTGGCGCCGTCGCCCACATAGCCGATGAGCTTGAGGGCGTTCCGTTTCGAGGTCGCCGAGGCTATGTCCTCCATCGTCACCTCCGTGATGCCCTTGATGTCCACGTCGCGTATGGACATGCTCGTGCCCATGACGTAGTTGGACGTTATGACGAGCTTGCACGCGCTGTCGAATCCGCCGACATCGGCCGTCGGGTCCGCCTCCGCATATCCCAGCTTCTGTGCCTCGGCGAGCGCCTCCTTCATCTCGACGCCTTCTGCCGTCATCTTGGTTAGTATGTAGTTGCATGTGCCGTTCAGGATGCCGCGGATAGATCCTATGGTGCATCCTTCGAGGCATTTCTTGGCGAGGTCGAGCACCGGCGTTCCGCCCCCGACGGTTCCGCTGAACTTGAATATCACGTCGTTGTGGCCCGCCAGCTCCATGAGCGCAGGCATCGCGAGCGCCAGCGGTCCCTTGTTCACGCAGATGACGTGCCTGCCCTCTTTCATCGCGGTTCGCACATGTGTCAGACCAGGCTCGCCATGCGTGAGCTCGCTCGGTGTGGCCTCGACCACGACCTCGCATTCTACCTCCCGTATCACGTCCGCGGCCGACATCCCCTCTGTGTACACGTCCGCGCCGAACGCGCCCAGCGACCGTGATTCCTTCTTGGATCTGAGCGCCATCGGTATGTCCAGCCCTGAGGGGTCCACGGCCGCGCCCCTGCTGTCCACAGCGGCCACTATCCTCGGGCGGAGGCCGTAGTCCCGTGCCAGCTTGGTCGATTGAGAGTGTATGATGTCGGCGAAGCTCTGCGAGACGACGCCGAAGCCCACGAGCATTATCCTCATCAGTCTGCACCTCCGAGGACTCTCGAGAGCGCCTCCATGGTCGGTTCGATCGTCCTCGGCTTGACGCTCTGTGATATTGCCGTGTCGGGGTCCTTCAGGCCATGTCCAGTTGAGACGCAGACCACCACGGCCGACCGGTCGACAAGATCTTCCTCCAGGTCTTTCATGAACCCTGCGAGCGCGGCCGCACCGGCGGGCTCCGGGAATATGCCTTCGAGCCGTGCCATGAACCTCTGTGCCTCGAGTATCTCGTCGTCCGTCACCGTAGACGCCGAACCGCCGGACTCCCTTATCGCGCCGACGGTCTTCTTCCAGTTGGCCGGGTTTCCTATCCTGATGGCAGTCGCGACCGTCTCCGGCTTTTCGACAGGCACCAGCTCGGAACGGTTCTCGGAGAACATCGATGCGACGGGCGCAGCGCCCTCCGCCTGGATTCCTCTGATGAGCGGGCATCCGGATGTTAGGTCCATGGCGTCGTACTCCTTGAACCCCTTCCAGTAGGCCGCGGAGTTGCCCCCGTTGCCCACAGGTATGTACAGCCTCTCAGGGCTCACGCCGCCCAGTTGGTCGCACACCTCGTACGCCGCGGTCTTCTGCCCCTCTATCCTGAACGGGTTGACCGAGTTGAGGACGTACATGCCCATCTCGTCCGCGGCTCCCATGACCATGTCGAGCGCCTGGTCGAAGTTGCCCTTCACCGAGAGGACATCAGCCCCGTGCATCATCGCCTGGGCAAGTTTGCCAAGTGCCACCTTGCCCTCGGGTATGAGGACGACGCAGTCCAGGTCCGCCGCGGCCGCATACGCAGCGAGCGAGGCGGATGTGTTGCCGGTCGACGCGCATGTGACTACACTCATCCCGAGCTCGAGTGCCTTCGTAACGCCGACGGTCATGCCTCGGTCCTTGAACGAGCCCGTCGGGTTGGTGCCGTCGAACTTGATCCACAGGTTCTTGACGTCCAACTCCTCCTCCAGTCTCTTGCACCGTATGAGGGGCGTCCCGCCTTCTTGGAGCGATACTATACGAGAAGGGTCGTCGACAGGTATGGCCTCTCTGTACTTCCAGACGGAGAGTGCCCTCTCGGAGTAGCCGTTCTCCATCAGCTCCCCGGCGGCCTCAGCCTCGTCTATTCTCGCCTCGAGGAGGTTGCCGCACGAGGAGCAGGCATACGCCGGCTTCGATGGGTCGTGGCGGGCGCCACATTCTATACATCGTACCTCATAGGATACCATGGTCCCCTGTCCCCACGGGATTCGCGCCTGCTATGGTCCTGCGACATATAAGCCCTTCGCAGTCCTGGCATGTCTCTGGGCCAGTGGTGGCGGATGGCCTTCGCGGGGATGGTCGAGCCATCGGAGAGCGTCTTCTGCGTCGGGTTTATTACGAGGCCGTGTTATCTCCATAATCCAGGTGTGTCCAATATGAGATTCCAGAAGGCGGAGGTGTCCTCACCGGCAACGATCGCCAACTTCGGCCCGGGGTTCGACTCGTTCGGCCTGTGCCTCGCCTCCCCCATCGACAGGATATCCCTCGCCAAGGAGGACGGCGACGAGTTCGTGGTCAAGGTGGAAGGCGGATACAGCCTACCGGAGAAGCCGGAGGAGAACACGGCGTCATATGCGGCACTGAAGCTCGCTGAGAGGTGCGAGTGCGAGCATCGAGGGTTCTCGATGACCATCCAGAAGGGCATGAAGCCAGGGAGCGGCATCGGCAGCAGCGCGGCCTCCTCAGTCGGCGGCGCCGTCGCCATGGCCGCCCTGCTGGGGGTGAGGGACAAACGGCTCATACTCGAGGCGGCGGCGATGGGTGAGGAGCTCATATCCGGTTCGAGGCACTACGACAACGTCGCAGCGGCGCTGTACGGTGGATTCACGTTCGTCTCCGACCACGACAGTCGGACAATAGTAAGGATAGAGCCACCGGAGTTCGAGGTGGTCGTACTGCTCCCGGATATCGAGATCCGGACGGCGGACGCGAGAGAGATCATGCCGGATAGCGTCCCTGTGGCGGACGCGGTGGCCAACCTGTCCTGGGCTGCGGGTATGGTGCACTCTATGATGAAGAAGGACGTCGACGCCGTGGGCCATCACCTGAACGACAGGCTAGCCCTGCCATACAGACAGGGTCTGATCCCTGGCTACGCCGCAGTTCGTGAGAGCGCCCTGAACGCAGGCGCGTTGGCCGTGTCCATCGGAGGCTCCGGACCGGCCATCTTCGCGATTGCGCGCGAAGGGACTGAAAGGATCCAGCAGGCCATGGTCGAGGCACTCGTGAGTTCCTCTGGCCTGGAATCAGAATCGTTCGTGACGAGGCCCGGGACCGGCGCGAAGGTGCTGTCGGCCACTTGAGCGACTGTCTGTCGCAGAGGACCATCTTCTCAGAAGGCTATCCTCTCACCTGGCACTCTCGGAAACAGGGCTACATCCCTGACATGCTTCTGCCCGGTGAGATACCTGACCAACCTCTCGATGCCGAGTCCGCCGCCGACGGTGCTGGGTATGAGTCCCCGCCGCGCCATGTCGAGATAGGTCTTGTAGGAGTCCATGTCCGTCTTGCGCTCGGTCATCTTGCGGATGATCTCATCGTACTCCCACTCCCTCTCGCCCCCCGACAGAGCCTCGCCGAAGCCCTCAGGCCAGAAGACGTCGTAGTTGTGGTAGTATCCCCTCTGCTGCTTGTCCTCCCTGTCGTAGAACTCCCTCGGGAAGTTGGTCACCCAGAACGGGTCCCTCGCCTCGGCTGACGCTATGGCCTCGAACTGGTCACCGTACATCTTCCTCAGGTCCTCGGATTCGTAGACCTTCAGCGGCAGCGTGGGCATCTTGAGGTCCCTGCCGAGCGCCTTCAGGTCTCCCTCACACTCCTGTATTACGAATGAGAACACCTTGGATATCATCCCGTCGACCAGTTCCATGAAGTCATGCTTGGACTTCTCCTTCAGCTCGATGTCGACCTGGGTGAACTCGAAGAGATGCCTTCCGGTCTTGCCAAGGCGGCCCTCCTCGAGGCGCACGTTGGGGGACATGACATAGACTTTGTTGAAGCCCCCGTTCAGCAGCGAGAGCTGCTTGTGCAGTATCATGCTCTTGGTGAGATGCAGCCTCTGGCCGTAGTACTCCACGGAAGCGTCGAAGTGCGGGTGGTTGAGGGGGTCCGTCTCCGGGGACAGGATGACTGGCATGGCTTGCACCACCTCCCTCTCGTACATGTAATCGTGTATCGCCTTGAGGGCGGCGCTCTGTATCCTTAGTATATGGGTCATCTTTGCGTCCTTCAGACGCGAGACGGTGTCCTGCATGGTATTCCTCGACGGAAGGACGATACGACCTCGGTCTATAAGGCATTTGCCGAAGAAAACACGGATTATTGGCAATAAATGGCAATGTTGATATACATAAACCGGCATATTGCCGAATCATGCTCGACGAGAAGGACTCCGCCATACTGGGGGAGCTCATGAAGGATTCCAGAAAGACCACGAAGGCGATAGCCCGCGAGCTGGACATCCCGAGGGCGACGGTCCACGACAGGATCAACCGTATGGAGGAGCGCGAGGTGATCAGGAAGTACACGGCCGTCCCCGACTACTCCAAGCTGGGCATGGGCGTCACCGCCTTCATACTCGCCCAGTTCGACCACGGCGAGGGCAGGTCGCAGCGGGACACGGCGGAGGGGATAGCCCAGATCGACGGCATCTTCGAGGTGCACCTGATATCCGGCGAATACGACATTCTACTGAAGGTACGTGGTGCCAGCATGGAGGAGATCGGTGAGCTCGTCGTGGACAGACTGAGGGACGTCAAGGGCGTCGCCAGGACGCTCACGTGCGCATCCTTCTCGACTGTGAAGGAGTGATGCGCTGGTTCTATGCGCCGGCGCGCTCACTTCCCCCGTTTCTTGATCAAGGCTTCGACGGTCTCCCTGACTTCGTCCCTCAACGGCTCGACGGTGTGCTCCTTCCTTATGCGCGTGATCTCTTCACCGGCTTTCTGGAGCAGGGTCTTCGACCCCTTCGACACCCACGAGTCCCAGGACGACCTGTCCGATAGGACCGGGATGAAGTGCTCCTCCCTGAAGTGCTCGACCGTGTGCCGCACGCCCAGGAAGTCCTTGCCAGGGCCGACCTTGTCGATGACGTCCAACGCGAGCGAGTCGTCCGAAACGTCGATCCCTTCCGCCATCCTACCGATGATCCGCGACATCTCGTCGTCGATGACCATCTGCTCGAGCCATATTGTCCTGCAGTCCTCGAGCAGGCCGATGCCTGCAATCATGTCCGCACCCGCCAATATCGGCGTCACTGCGCTGGCGAACTTCTCATATGCCGCCTGCTCGTCCGGCTCCTTGGATGTCGTCACGAAGCCCCCGGCCAGCGCCGGGAAGCCGAAGTAGTGTGCCATCTGCGTGTACGCCGCTGATGTCAGGCCGTGTTCGGGCCCGCCACCTGCGCGCGTCGACGCCTTCATGTCCAGCACCGCCATGCCACAGGAGAAGACGAAGGCGGTCCCGGGCCTGTGCAGCTGGATGATCGTGTTCCCGGCCAGCGTCTCGGCGACGCCAACGGCGACAGCGCCTGCCAGGGTGACCGGTCCGGTCGCGCCAGGCCCTGGCATGACATAGAAGCATATGGGCATCCCGCCGTCCGCCGCGACGAACCCGGCGTCCATGCCCTCCGCATCGATCACCAGGGGCGACGAACTTGTGTGTATCGATGATATGAACGGCTTCCTGGCGAACTCGTCGCTGCCACCCGCGGCAGCTGCGGCCATGGCCAGGACATCCTCGACCTCCCAGCCCATGGTGTTGGTCGCGAGCGTGATGTGCTTCTCGGTGTTCTCCAGCGACGCCTGGAGGTCGTGTATGTGCCTCGTCCCCATGGGCACGTCCTGCGAGGTCACGCTGGGCCAGTTCACGCCATGGCCCTTGAGTGCGTCCGAGATGAATGCGGCGTTGGCGACATCCTCTTTTCTCGAGGTCCGGCGCTGCCTCGTCTCGAAGTCCATCGCCATGGTGCCGTTGCCGTCGCTGCATATGTGCACATGGTCGCCGTCGAGCCGAGCATCGTGCTTGGACGTGCGACCGTAGAATGTGACGCTCCTCTTGCGCGAGCGGGCGCACTCCTCAACCAGGCTGGGAGGGAACCTCACGACTGCGCTTTTCTCGTCAAAATCGCAACCCGCGTCCACAAGCAGCTTCTGTGCCTTTTTACTCTTCACAACCACGCCTGTCCTCTCGAGTATCTCAAGTGCGGCGTGTCTGATACGCTGCACGTCGTCCGAGCTGAGGACATCGCGCCTGCATCTTACCGGTATGGAATTGGCCATCCTTCATCCCTGTCCTTCTGTTCTCCCGGACCCGTGCCGGGCAGTAATCGAACCCCAGAGTGTTCGTCGATCATGAAAGAAATACGATTTTTGAGAGCCAGAACGCATTCGCGCCTGGCCCTCATTTGGGTTTTTCGCACGGTCATAGTCTAGTGAACCTTGGACTCGCCGCCCCACAGGTCCTTCTTGGACTTGTCTATGATGTCAGCGAGCTGCTTGTTCACTTCGTCCGGAAGTGCTGGGACCTTGTGCTCCGCGAGGATCTTCTTGACCTTCTCCCTCGCTCTGTCCTTCATGCTCTTCTTGCCGGTCTTGGACCAGTTGTCCTCAGACGTCCTGTCGATCAGCGTTGGCATGAAGTGGTCCGTCCTCAGGTACTGCATGGTGTGCTTCTGCGCGAGGTAGTTCTTGCCGATGCCGACCTTCTCGATGACATCGAGTGCCATCGTGTCGTCGCAAGCCCACTCTCCCCTTATGAGCCTGGCGATCGCCGCGACGATCTCGTCGTCGATGACAACCTGCTCCAGGTGGAGACAGCTCGAATCCTCGAGCAGACCTATGCCGCACATCAGGTCAGCACCTGCCATGAGCGGTCCTACGCAGCCCGTGTATGTCTCGATGGCAGCCTGTATCCCAGGCTCCTTCGCGGTGCCTGAGACGCCCACGCAAGATGGCATGCCGTAGTAGTGCGCCATCTCCGTGCCCATTGCTGAGCAGATCGAGTGCTCCGGGCTTCCCCCAGCACGGACGGTCGTCCGCATGTCGAGAGGGGCGATTCCGAGGCCGTATATGACCGCTGCCCCCGGTGTCGAGAGCTGTGTCATGACGAGTGCACTGAGCACCTCTGCGTTGCCCACGACGACGGAGCCGACCATGGTGGCCGGTCCTGTTGCGCCTGGCTGAGGCATGCAGAAGAACACGAGTGGTACGCCGCTCCTGGCGAACTCCAGGCTGGCGTCCATGACTCCCGCGTCATGCTGGAGTGGTGCGTAGGTGCACTGCAGACACGATGTGATCGGTCTCCTGCGGTACTCCTTCTCCCCTCCGGCGGCCGCGTAGCCCATTGCCGTCAGGTTCTTCGCGTCGGCGAGAGTCACGCCCGTCTCATACATGACGTGCTTCTCCGTGTGGTTGAGCGAAGCCTCAAGGTCGTGCAGGTGCACGACCGACGATGGCATGTCCGTCGAGCTGACCATAGGCCAGTGGACATGCACATTGGGCAGAGCGTCGCAAATCGTCGTGGATTTGATGAGGTCCTGCTTCGTTGAGTTCCTCCGCTCTCCGGTCTCGAAGTCCACTGCCACGGCGCCGTTGCCGTTCGCGCAGATGTGGCTGTGGTTGAGGTCGAGCCTCGCGTCGTACTTCGGGTTCCTTGCCGCAAGGGTGATAGTCGACTTCTTCTTCCTGAGAGCCTCCTCGACGAGGTGCGAAGGTATCCTGGCGCTCCTCGCCTTCTCGTCTATCTCGCAACCGTTCTCTTTCAACAGCTTCCTGCACGTGGGGCTGTCGACCTGAACGCCGACCTTCTCCAATATATGGAGAGTGCCCCAGTGGATCCTGTCGAGGTCCTCCTCGCTCAGGATCTGGAAGCGGATCCCACGCTGGATGCCGTAGCTCACAGCCTCACCCGACCAGCTTCTTCGCAGAATCCACTGCGCCGGATGCGTCGCCGCTGTACCCGTCCGCCCCGATCTCCTTGGCGTAGACATCGGTAACAGGCGCGCCGCCAACGATCGTCTTGACAGATGGGTTTTCCTTCTTGAGCGGAGCGATGATCTCGCCCATCCTCGGCATCGTCGTTGTCATCAACGCGGACATCGCCAGGATGCTCGGCTTGAGCTCGCCTGCCTTCTTCAGGAAGTCTGCCGATGGGACGTTGACTCCGAGGTCGACGACTTCGAAGCCGTTCGAGGAGAGCATCGTCGCGACGAGGTTCTTGCCTATCTCGTGTATGTCATCCTTCACGGTCCCGATAACGACCTTGCCGAGAGTGGCCCTGTGCTGTCCCGCTGGAACAGCTGGTTCCAGAACAGCGAGCGCTGCCTTCATAGCTTCTGCGCCCATGACCAGTTCGGGTAGGAATATCTCTCCCCTGCCGAAGCTCTCGCCCACAGTCTTGATTCCCTCTGCCAAACCCTGCTCGATGGCAACCAGTGGATCGACGCCCTGGTCAATGACCTGCTTGGCGAGATCAGCGATGGTCTCCATCTCGTAATTTATCACAGCGTTCTTCAGCCGTGTCACGATTTCTTCCATTGGTGTTATACCCCCTTATCTTCCCTCAGAACTCAAGTTCCAAGGGATTCGGGCTCGAAAGAAAGGCCGCCAGCTTGAACGGTTCTGGACTTTCCTCCGAATTAAACCCGCATACGCCCTTCCCTAATTAAGGTTTCTGCCCTCAATGGGTATATTAGGGCGAGTATTGGGGTGAGTCGAGTGCGCAATACCTCGCTGAATGCTGCTCAGATCCACTTCTTCTTCCTGAAGTAAAGCATCATGACAATGCCGACTGTGGCCATGCCCACAAGCACGGCGGGGTATGATAGACCCCACGCTAGCTCGGGCATGTGCTCGAAGTTCATGCCGTAGACGCCTGCGAGGAAGCTGAGCGGGATGAATATGGTGGCGATCATCGTGAGCACCTTCATGATTTCGTTCATCTTGTTGCTCACGCTGGACATATATATGTCGAGCATGCCCGTGACCATGTCGCGAAGCGACTCCACGGTGTCGATGACCTGTATCGTGTGGTCATAGACGTCCTTGAGATATATCTGCGTGCCCTCCGTGATGAGTTCGCTCCCTTCCCTGTCGAGAGCTGCAATGACCTCCCTCAGAGGCCATACGGACCGCCGCAGCAGTATCATGTCCCTCTTCAGCTGATATATCTGGTGAAGCGTTTCAGGCGTGGGGTCTATGACGAGCGTTTCCTCGAGCGCCTCCGTCCTCTCCCCCATTCCGTCCAGCATGACGAAGTAGCCGTCCACCACGGCGTCGATGAGAGCGTAGGCGAGGTAGTCAACGCCCATGCGGCGCATCTTCCCCTTGTACTCCCTGATCCTCTTCCTGATGCCCTCGAAGGTGTCTCCCTCTGACTCCTGGAAGGTTATCACGCATTCCGGCGTGATTATCAGGCTGACCTGCTCCAGCCTGAAGTGGTTTGCTAACTGTTCGAAGTGCCCCATCTTCATGACGACGTATATGTACTCGCCAAAGTCCTCCATCTTGGGCCGCTGGTCGATATTGAGTATGTCTTCCAGGACCAACGGATGTATGCCGAACGCCATGCCTATCTTCTCGAGCGTCGACACATCATGCAGCCCCGTGATGTTGAGCCATGTGATTGTGGGTTTCTCCTTCGGGGGGAAGCAGTCATCGATGTTCTCTTCGTCCCGCTCAGAGTATGTCGCCTCGTCGTATTCTATGACCGTAATCCTGGTCTTCTCGAGCTTCTGCTCACCTGTGAAGACGAGTGTGCCTGGAGGTGCGCCTGTCTTCCTTATCAGTCGCTTGGACGATCTGAACGCCGACCTGAAGCCCTTGGGGTGCTTGAGGTTCATTCCAGCATCTTCTCCCTTGCGGTGTCCCTCCCTATGAATGGTGCTCCTATATGATGATAACTCGCTTCAAATACGGGTCATTCAGAGGCAGCCGCCGTCGCTTCTTCAGATGGCAGCTGGCCAAGTGACGAAACCTTTTTCCGGAGGGAGGCGATGTCCCGGCCGAAGGAGGCGAAAGTTGTGCCACGTACAAAAGTGCCTGTCATAGAGTTGAAGGGTACGAAGAAGACAGTGAAGATCGGAGGGACATACACCCCGGTCATTGTGGGCGAGAGGATAAACCCCACGAACCGCAAGGCGCTGATCGAGAAGCTGAAGGCTGGCGAGTTCGATGTGCTTGATGAGGAAGCTAAGAAACAGGTCGAGAACGGTGCTGACATACTCGACATCAACGTGGGCGTTCCCGGTATCGACGAGAAGCACGCGATGCTGGAGGCCCTCAGGATCGTCCAGGACGCAGTGGAAGTGCCACTTTGGATCGACACCTCCGACCCTGCCGTGTTGGCGGAGGCTCTGAAGAACGTCCAGGGTCGACCCGGCATCAACTCGACAACGGGCGAGGAGGCGCGCATGGATATCGTCATACCGCTCGCTGCGGAGTACGACGCCGCCTTGGTCGGGCTCACGATAGACGATGCGGGCATACCCATGACGACCGAGAAGAGGGTTGAGATAGCTGGCAGGATTATTGACCGCGCCGAGAAGGCCGGCCTCGACAGGAAGAATATCATCATCGACTGCGTGGCGCTCGCATGCGGGACATCGGACACAGGTGCCAGAGCCACGTTGGACACAATCCGGACCGTCACTGAGACGTATGGCGTGAACACGACGCTCGGCCTGAGCAACGCGTCCTTCGGACTGCCTGCGAGGCCGAAGCTGAACGCGACGTTCATGCTGATGTGTGCCGGCGAGGGTATGAGTTGCTTCATTGGCAACCCGAGCGACCCCGAGATGGGCTTCGCGCTGAAGGCGTCGAAGCTGTTCTGGGGCGAGGACAAGTTCGCGATGGGCTACCTGAAGTTTTACAGGAAGTGGCAGGCGGAGCTCGAGGCGAAGGCCAAGAAGTAGACACTCATGGCATTCGCAATCCGTTGGCGCAAATTGTCGCCTAAACCCCTTCGATATCCATTCTATCCATCGTTGCCGTTCAGGAGATATCCTAAGCAACTGGTGTGCTGATTCAGAGGGTTCTGCCTGATTATCCAGCGGCCACGATGCGCATAGAGCCCCGTTCACCTTCTCCTCAGCTTGGGGTTCAGCACGTCGTCGAGCGCGTATCCAATGAGCGAGAAGGAGAGCACCATCGCGAGTATGCACAGTCCTGGTGGCAGGATGTACCACCATGCGCCCTTGTAGAACGCCCCGAACTGGTAGGCACCTTCGAGCATCCCGCCCCAGCTTATCACCGTAGGGTCACCGAGTCCGAAGAACGACAGGAACGACTCGGAGAATATCGCGAGTGAGATGAGCAGCACAGTGTTCGCGAATATCAGCGGCATCACGTTCGGCATTATGTGCTTGGAGATTATGTGTCCGTCCCCAGCGCCTACTGCTCTGGCCCTCTCGATGAACTGCCTTTCCTTGACCGTGAGAACCTGTGAACGCACTATCCTGGCAGTCGAAGGCCAGCTGGTTATGCCTATCACGAAGATGACCCACACGAACTCCCTGCCCAGAATGGCCATCATGACGATCATCAGTGGGAACCACGGGAGCACAAGGAAGAAATCGGTGGCCCTCATGAGCACTTCGTCGGTCGCCCTGCCGAAGTAGCCTGCGGCCAGGCCGATTACCGCGCCAAGCACCGCTGATATCGCTGTCGCGACGAGACCCACATACAGTGAAGCCCTAGCGCCGTAGAGGGTCAAGCTGTAGATGTCGCCCCCCTTGTGGTCGGTTCCGAGTGGGTGCAGAAGGCCAGTATATGGCGAAGGCGTCATCGATGGCGGCAGCGGATTGATCCAGTCATCCACGAGTATGACCGGCTCTGCGTTGTCCGGGCGGTTGGGGTTTTGCACCGTTGATAGCAGCGGCGCGAATATCGCCACACCGACGAATATCGTCAGTGCCACGAATCCGGTCATGCCGATCCGGTTGGCCCTGAATATGTCCCAGGTCTTCCTGAAGGATTTAACCTGGAGTTTGAACTTCTCCCTATCCGATGGAGTCAGAAACGTTCGGTCCTTCTTGAGCTTTCTGTATACGAATCTGAATACGACTAGTGCCACAATCGCGGTTATCGTCAGCTTGACCCAATTCTCGGACAGCCACGTGGCCTCTTTGCTGACCAAGACATAGACTGTCGCATTCGACGTAAGGCCTGAGGAGTCCGTCACGATCAGCATGACCTCATAGTTCCCCGCACGGTCGAACTGGAATTCGGCGACCATCCCGTATAGGGTGATCGGCTCTCCGTCGTACTCGAAAGCCCAAGTGAAGTTCACAATCCTCGCATTGTCTGTACTGCGGGTGGCGTTGAGTTCCACTAAGGTCCCGACGGTCACACTCCTGTTGCCGCACTTTATGACTGGTGGTACCGTGTCTTCCAGGACGGTATACATCACCGCATCGGTGTCCCAATGATCCTCAGCATCGGTCACGTTGAGGGTCACGTTGAAGGTTCCTGGCGTCCAGAACACGTAGTGGACGACTTCACCATCTAGGATTTGCGTCGTGCCATTATCTTCGAAAGTCCAAGTGTAGCTCGCGACTCCCACGTCATCGTATGATTCAGCGCCATTCAGGGTCACTATTGCCCCAACGAAGACGGTAGCGTTTGCCCCCGCCTCTGCCACTGGCGGGTCAGAATCCTGCAATGCGAGGAGCGAGGTCGTCCTTGCGCTCCCGGCGAGGTTCCCCGTCTCGGGATCGTCGGCTGCGACGGGAGCCATTGTCTGCAGCAATCCCACTGCCAGAATAGATAGTGTCAATAGGATCGCCAACGCCGTTGCGCGTGACAGACTGGTGCCGTCATCCGCCATGGAACGACCTTCCTGCGGTTTTTGATTAGAGTGAGTGTCAGTCATGTCAGCACCTCAGATCTTCACCCTCGGGTCCAGGTATACGTATATGATGTCCGCGATCACGTTCGCTATGAGCACAGCTATTGCCATCAGCAGGAACAGTGCCTGCAGTAACGAGTAGTCCTGTTCAAGGACTGCATCCCACGTCATCAGGCCAAGGCCGTCGTAGGAGAACACCATCTCGACCATTATGGTGCCTCCGAGCACCCATCCTATGCTTATCGCCATCACGGTGACGACTGGCAGCAACGCGTTGCGCATGGCATGGTTGTTCAGTATCTCCTTGTTCGAGAGTCCCTTCGCCCTCGCTGTCACGATGTAGTCCTCTGTAAGGACGTCCGTGAGCGAGTTCCTCATAATGAGGGCGAACTCGGCCATGATCTCCAGGGTGAACGCGGTCAAAGGCAACACAAGATGATACAGTCGGCTAACCAGTTTCTCCCCTAAAGTGTCGATGTCGGTCTGCCCGACGAACGGCAACCATCCCTCGGATCCCTTTATTGGAAACCATTTAAGGTAGCCGGCGAATAACATCAGAAGGAAGAGCGCGAACAGGAACGTCGGCATAGAATAGAAAGTCAGTGAGGCACTCATGCTTATGGCGTCCGCGGCCGTTCCTCTCCTCCACGCGGCGAACTTGCCGACGGAGACTCCCAGGATGACTGCGAGCACGGTCCCCGTTCCCAGGAGGATCACCGTATTCATGATGGCTGGCGCCATGACGTCCGTGACGTCGGCGAACTTGCGCACCCCAGTGCTTATCCCCCAATCGAGCGTGAAGACCTGCTTGAGATAGATGAAGTATTGTTCCCAGAGAGGTTTGTCAAGGCCGAAGTGCGCCTTTATCAAGTCGATGAGTTCCTGGTCTCCTGTCTTGGGCACCAAGACCCTCGTGGGGTCTCCCGGCATGATCCGGAACAGGAAGAAGTTGAAAGTTATGATTATGATTAGAGTTATTAGGACGTAGACGGTCTTCCGAGCCAAGAAGGCTCTCATGTTCACCACGATCTATCCCCCCTTCCTCCTGCGAATCGCAGCTTTCGGCGTGATGTCCAGCTGCTCGTATGCTCAGACTCCTATATATCTCTGATTGAAATGTTTTCCAAATTCGTATCTCTTTTCAGCGTTGATATTCAGCCTGCTAAATCCCCGTGACCGATCATCAGGCTAAACGGTTTTGTCCAGCCCCTGCCCGTCTCCTCCGTGACAGGGGCTGGAAGTCGAATTTGCGTCTACTCTCCCAAGGGGCTGGTCTTTTCCTTCTTCTCTTTCCCCTTCTTGCCGCCTCTCTTCTTGAGGAAGACGGCGGCAACAATGGCTGCCACGAGCACTCCCGCTCCTGCCGCGATTGCTAGCCACGGGACCTCAATCTCATCTCTATCGAGCGGCACTAGGTCGAAGTACAGCGGGTTGCCGGTCCAGAAGTTGTCGACGCTCCTTCCAGGGTGCGCCAACCAATCGCCCCAGCCCTCGAACGTGTCTGTCCTCCAGGCATAGGTCTGGTCCACATAGCAGAGGATGAAGTAGTACGCATCCTCGTAGTGCACCTTCTGACAGTTGTAGACATACTCCTTTCTCTTTTCAACGTCGAACTCCTGCACGGAAGCTGTGAAGTTCGTTTCGTACTCGGGGGTGCTGTACATGTTGTCGTTCCAACCATTCCACGACACCACCGACTGGCAGAACAACTGGTACATCGGATCGACATCTGCGCTCCAGTACCATATCATCGTGTCGTACGCATAGGCATACACGAGGGCACCAAGCGCTGCCTCTGTCATGATAGTGTAGTCGATGTCGACGCCAACCTTCTTCCATTCGCTCACCAAGTACATGGCTATGTCCTTCTCCTCCGGATACTCCTGCCTCAGAGCCATTTCGTAGCTCATCGGGGTGTCCTCGGGGACGAGACCTTCCTGGACCGCGTAGCTGTCGGCAGTGCAGACTCTTGTTCCTGGCGAGTCATCAGTGTATCTGTATCCCGCTGCTTCTAGCAGGTCGTTAGCCGCGTCGATGTCGTAGTGGTACAGTTCGTCGTCCGTCGGTTCGTAGTGCCACTCCTCGTTAACGGGCGGTATCAATGTAGTTCCTGGCTCACCGAAGCCGAGGTAGTAGTTGTCGACGATGTACTCCTTGTTCGTCGCCATGGCAAGTGCCTGTCTTACGACGGGATCGAGCCTGGACGGGTTCGGCCCGGCGTTGTTCATGTTGATTGCAATCTCTGTCCAGTACTGCGTGCACTTCGGGCCGTCGAAGGCGACGATGTCTTGCAGCTGGCCACTGTTGACCTTGCTCCTGACCGTTATGTAGTCGTGCGGTGGGAACTGCGCGACGTCTAGGTCGCGGTTCTCCAGCGCAAGAGCCATTGCTGTCGCGTCATCGTAGAAGTGCATCTCGAGCCTGTCAAACTGTATCTCAACACCCTTGTCTTCCTTCCAGAAGTAGTTCGGGTTCTTCACGAAGGTGAGCTTGTCGCCCTGGATGAACTCGTCGTAGATGTCCTCGGTCGCCATGAACGGTCCAGTGCCGACTATCGGCGGATCGGAGTCGTCGAACACTCCCTCCCAGTTGAAGCTCAGTTCCGTCGCCGACATGTCCTTCAGCAAGTGCTCCGGCAGCATGGGTATGCAAATCATGCGGGCATAGGCTGCGGGCATCGGATCGCCCGTGCTTCTGTCGAAGTAGTGCACCCTCACCTTGTAGTCATCATCCGGATCTACTCTCTCAGCGTAGTTCATGTAATACACGTAAGGCTGGTATGCCCACATTGTCTTGTAGTCACCAGCGTTCTTGTTGATGGTGAACAGCACATCGTCCGCGTCGAACTTTTCGCCATCGTGCCAAGTCGCGTTCTTGGTGAACTCCATGATCCATGCGGAGCCATAAGGTTCGTAATCTTCATCGACATACCATTTGTTGCACAGATTACCGAATATCTCCAGATCTTCGTCGACACAGTGCGGCGTATCGTAGACCAGGCCGTAGAACACGTACGCAGCGTCTACAAGGCCGACGTTCGGATTCATACTGTCGACCTTTTGCATGAAACCTACCCGTAGCACACTTTCCGAGGCTGCGTCAGCCTTTCCGATCAGCAAGTTCGTCGCGGCGGCTATTGGCACGGCCAATGCAGCGGCGATTATGATTGCAGTGCACACTCTAAATACACCATTCTCTCCTATTCGCAATTCTCAATCCCCCACTTGATTGTACTATTCCGGGATTTTCTTCGCCTTCCGTAGAGAAAGTCCCGACCAGTTCTGTCTGGCAAGATTCATCCATCTAGCGCCTGCGGCGATCGTAGCGAAGCGGGCCCTCCTCCCGACGATGGACACGCACCTCGAATACCTGCAATTGTATAAGAACATTATGACAATGCACTCTTGAATACGATTATCATACAGCGAATGGGTGACATATCGGAAAGATATTGGAACAATCGTGGGATTTTCCGATTGACATCTAGTTTTAGTTGCCTCTCATACGGACTCCGCCCTGTCGAGCATCGCTTCAGTCGCCAAAGTCTGGCGAGACTCCCTCCATTGAAAAACGTAGGCCGTCTCCTCCGCGACGCAGATTGCGGGGGACGGGTTCCCGCGCGTCACTCCCCGAGTATGCTGGATTTCTCCCCCTTCCTCTTCCCTTTCTTGCCGCCTCTCTTCTTGAGGAAGACGGCGGCAACAATGGCTGCCACGAGCACTCCCGCTCCTGCCGCGATTGCCAGCCACGGGACCTCGGTCTCATCTCTATCGAGCGGCACTAGGTCGAAGTACAGCGGGTTGGCGGTCCAGAAGTTGTCAATGCTCCTTCCCGGGTGTTCCTCCCAGTCGCCCCAGCCCTCGAACGTGTCTGTCCTCCAGGCATAGGTCTGGTCGACGTAGTTGATCACTATGTACGCAGCGTCCCTGTAGTGTATCTTCTGACAGTTGTAGACATACTCTTTTCGTTTGTCGGCGTCGAACTCCTGCACGGAAGCTGTGAAGTTCGCCTCGTACTCAGGGTTGTAGTACATATTGTCGCTCCAGCCGTTCCACGACACCTTGGATTGGCAAAACAGCATGTACATTGGGTCCACGTCCGCGCTCCAATACCATACTGTTATGTCGTACGCGTACCCGTACGTGTACGCTCCGAGCGCGGCTTCAGTCATAATATCGTAGTATATGTCCACGCCAATCTTTGCCCATTCGCTCTGGATGTAGATGACTATGTCTTTCTCCTCTGGGGCCTCCTGCCGCAGAGCCATGTTGAACGAGAGCTGGAACCCCTCCGGTACTAGGTTCTCCTGGACCGCATAGCTGTCCGCGGTGCAGACTCTGACGTCCGGGGAGTCCTCCGTGTACTTGTAACCCCCTGCCTCCAGCAGCTCATTCGCCGCCGCTATATCGTAATTATACAGCTCCTCGTCAGTCGGTTCGTAGTGCCACTCCTCGTTGACGGGCGGGATCAGGGTGGTGCCGGGTTCGCCAAGTCCTAGGTAGTAGTTGTCGTTTATGTACGACAGGTTCGTCGCCATGGTGCATGCCTGCCTGACAATGGGATCCAGCCTCGCCGGGTTTGGCCCGGCGTTGTTCATGTTGAAGTTCGCCTCGCTCCAGTACTGAGTGCACTTGGCGCTGTTGTGGGCGACGACGTCCTCCAGCTGCCCGCTATTGACCTTGCCCCTGATCGTTATGTAGTCGTGCGGTGGGAACTGCGCGACGTCCAGGTCGCGGTTCTCCAGCGCAAGAGCCATTGCCGTCGCGTCATCGTAGAAGTGCAGCTCCAATTTGTCGAACTGCACCTCGACACCCCTCTCTTCTTTCCAGAAGTAGTTCGGATTCTTGACGAGTGTGAGCTTGTCGCCCTGGATGAATTCGTCGTAGATGTCCTCGGTCGCCATGAACGGTCCAGTGCCGACTATCGGCGGATCGGAGTCGTCGAACACTCCCTCCCAGTTGAAGCTGATATCCGTGGCTGTCATATCCCTGAGCATGTGCTCTGGCAGCATCGGGATACAAATCATTCGAGCATAAGCCGCTGGCATAGGATCGCCCGTGACCCTGTCGAAGTAGTGCACCCTGATGGTGTAGTCATCTATCTTCTCAGCATAGTTCATGTAGTACGCGTAAGGCTGATACGCCCACATCGTCGTGTAGTTCCAGGCGTTGAGATTGATCGTGAACACGGCGTCATCGGCCGTGAACCGTTCGCCGTCGTGCCAGCGAGCATGCTCTGTGAACTCCATAATCCAGGCCGAGCCGTACGGTTCGTAGTCCTCGTCGACATACCATCCGTTGTCAGTACAGAGATTGCCTATGATATTCAGGTCTTCGTCGACGCAATTGGGCGTGTCGTAAACGAGACCGTAGAACACATAGGCAGGGTCGACGAGCCCCACATTAGGATTCATGCTATCCACCTTCTGCATGAAACCTATCCTTAGCACGCTCTCGGAAGCGGCGTCCGTCCTTCCGATGAGCATGTTTGTCATCGTCGCAATCGGAACGGTCAGCGCAATCGCGACCAGAACCGATGTCCCCACTCTCAAGAATCCGTTGTTGGTCTTCGCCATGCTAATGTTCGCAATCCCCCTTCAGCGCACTCCGACCTCGTCCTGCTCTCGCGAGGCCAAAACACCTGCGACATCCAGCCCCCAACGGGATGCTGGCGCGGAACCTCTGGAGCGCTATCATAAGACCCCGCACGTCTAGTGTTGGATTGACGGAGTGCTCTGCTACCGAAATGTCCCTGAGCGTACATTAACATTGTTACTTCAGTGCTGTTCTAGACTGGTCAGGACGTTCGAGATTGGATATCATCCAGAAGATTCGTTCACCGCTTGCGGATGTATGTCGGAAGGATCTCGCGGAATGCTCGTCTCTCCTGGACTTATGGGACGCGCTCTTATGACTGTGGGAGAGTCCGGCATGTCAGAGCTGATCGGGCCGATGTCCTATGCTTACTCTTCTACAGAGGACAATGTGTGATTTGCTAGATTCCTGACGGGCGTTTCTGCAATTGAATCGGAATAGGCCACCTCAAATCGAACAAGATGGCAAAACTCGTCGCGTTCCATCACGAGAATGCCAATAGAATATTTATAGAGGCATCACGCTTACGCGAACTGTTTGCTAGTCAAACTTCCAAGCACTAGGGGGAAAGAATCATGACTGAGTCAGATAGTGTGACATCCAGCGAGCCAGCTGTGGAGGAGATTGCTTCTGCTGAGCCTATCGAGCCGGCCCAGCCCGAATCGATTTCTCCTCCTGGCAAGAGAGATAAGAAGAAGTTGTTGATTATGATCGTCGCCATCATTGTGGTGGCGGCCTTGATTGGAACCGCAGCGTTTGTGTTTGTGTTCAGCAACAAACTCAAGGTGACCATGTCTCCAGGGGAGATTCCCGACATGCCCGCTGGAGGTGTGCAAGCGTTGTCCGTCGAGGTGAAGTGGGGCAGCACAATCGTCGATTCGGGTGACGATGTGGAATACTCATGGTCGGTTGACCCGAGTTCACTGGGTGATTTTGACTTTGAGCGTAGGGCGTCCGTCAGCTTCGAAGCCGGTAATTCCGCGGGCGAAGGAACCATCATGTGCGAGGTGACATACAATGGGAAGACAGCCTCGGTCGAAGCGGATGTCGTGGTAGAACCTCCGTTCCTGGACACAGTCAACATCGTACCTTCGTCGAAGACGCTGTTACCCGACCAGGAGTGGAATTTCACGGCCACAGCCGTCAACTCCGTGGGAGAAACGGTGACCGACGCGACTTTCGCCTGGAGCGCTTCCGGAGCTGATGCTGGCGATATCTCCATCAGTCCCGCCACAGGCGCTACGGTGAAATTCTCATGCGCGGCGGAGGCGATTGTGAATCTGACCGCTGAGGCGACAAGCGGAAGCGAGGCGGTCACTGGGACTTCGGTGGTGACAGTCACCTCCGATGTGCTCGACAGAACCGTCGACACCCTGTGGTATGACATGTTCAACCATCCAATTGGCCCCTGGTATGACTACAGATATGACTTTTACGGCGACGAGTGGGCTATAACCGACGAGTTCCCGTACATGTACATCTGGTCAGGTGATACGCAGGAACTCAACACTTGGATCTACACGTTTGCTCGGATGAATGTGACCGCTCGTAACCTCACGGAGAACGAGCTGAGCATGAACTCGAATCCAGAGTTCATGCCGTTCCTGAGCGGTCCCGATGGTGCGAGGGGCGGCACAGCCATCCTCGACATGTACATGAGCTACCCAACTGTCGAGGAATGCCTTGGCAAACTGGGAACGCAAGTCGATGACTACTACGATGGATGGATCGCCGAACTCAACGGGACCATAACGCTTGACAAGCAGGCGGCGAAATCAGTGCTGGGAATCACTGACAGCCAATTCGACACTTTCACAACTTGGTGGGGCTCGAACCAGGGACCTATCGAGAGCGAATGGGAGGAGTGGCTTGAATACGAGGGTGGCAACGACAGATTGGCCATCTACAACGCCTACGAATACTGGTACGACCCGCTCTACACATCCATTGAGGCCGAGAAGACGGTTGACGACCTGATCGTGTTGACGGTCGACTTCTACAGCTGGGGCGGAGAGGCGCTCATGTTCAGATGGCTGCACGAGTCGTTCCTGCCCACGGAATGGTACATGGAGGACATGAACCTCCACGCGACAATCGGCCCCGAGAGCGCTGATGTCGACCTTGACGCAGCAGTGGAGTACGCTATGTACGCCTACGAGGCGACGGATTTGGCGGGAGCTTCGTGCTGGGCATGGGAGGCATTGATGCAGGACTATCTGCCATCCACCAGCGATTGGCCCATCTCCCTTTTTGACCAGTACAAAGACCTCCAATACGAGAACTTCGGGCCAGGTAGCTACTACTACGGCACTTGGATGGATTGGGACTACACACCCGGTGTTTGGAATCTCTCTGCGGGAGAGACACTGACGCTTGAGTGGCCGGCGGAGGAGCTGATATTCTTCGCCCATGATGAGGGAGGCGGAGAAGACCCGCTGTTGACGGACACGCTCGACATAATCGTCAACGAAGTGAGGACATACACGGCCGTGCCGACCTGCGCTTACGCCGAGCCGATGCCGTCTGACGCGCCTGACCTGATATCAATCGACCTTGACAGCCGCAGGATATCCTACGAAGGACCGTTCGATTTGTGGACGTGGTCGAAGGACCAGGTGGAGCATGAATGGCTCGTGGACGAGTGGGACCGTATAGGCATACTTCCCTACGGTGCACCCTACGTGGAGTTCCGAGCCGCCAGCGATGTCGTTCCTGAGATGATCCTCGAGGATGTGCCGACTTCTGCCGAGATGGGCGTGTCGTACAGCTTCAACGTGACCATAAGTGATCAGGTCTCAGGTGATCCGTACACGGATTACGCAGGGACTGTCACCTTTAGCTCGTCCGACTTGGTTGCCGTCGTGCTGCCCGCGGATTACACATTCGTGCCCGCGGACATGGGAACACACGAGTTCTCGGTGACCTTCAACACGGTCGATCCAGTCAGTCACGAGATGAGTCACTACCTGACGGTCGTTGACAGCGACGACTCGTTACTGTCCGACACGGTCAGCAACATCCTCGTGGTGGAGAGCCCTGTGCTGGCCTCGTTCGAAGTGGCCTTCGAGAACGCCACCGCCATTGCGATGGAGTCGACGAGTGCCACGGTGACGGCCTTGAACCAGTGGGACGAGGTGTTGACCAGCTACGATGGAACTGTGAACTTCACATCAAGCGACAGTGGAGCTGTGCTCCCGCCGAACACGACCTACGACGCGGTGGACGACGAAGGTGTGAAGACATTCGCGGTGACGTACGTGACGCCGGGCTCGCAGACCCTGAACGCGACGGACGTTGCTGACCCAGACTCTACGGGCGAGGATTCGATTACGGTGTTGGCCGAAAGGGTCGCAGATCACTATGTCGTATCCGGCCTGGATGAAGATGTCGGTACGAACGTGACGATAACCGTGACCGTCACCATCATGGATCAGTACGATGCCGAGTTCAACTCCTACAGCGGATCCATGTTGGTCACTGCGAACAACAGCGATGACTTCACAGA